>OGRS01000403.1_pt1 | contig 42564 bp, 34 predicted proteins | sample 1553561 | NCBI WGS metagenome assembly OGRS01 (sample SAMEA2580103, study PRJEB22360) | human gut metagenome | biome: human gut; feature: human-associated habitat; material: faeces | place: Denmark | collected 2008/2010
GTGCTAGCAATTTGGGCACAAATGAAAGTTCAATCAACATATTCACGCTATAAAAAGATTCCTAACAGTAAAGGAATTACAGGTGCACAGATTGCAAGAGAGATTTTAGATAGTGAAGGACTTTATGATATTCAGATTTTTGAAGTCAAAGGAAATTTAAGTGATCATTATAATCCTGGTAAAAAGACTATCAATTTGTCTACAGATATCTATCAAGGAACATCTATTGCAGCTTTAGCAGTAGCGGCCCATGAATGTGGTCATGCAATTCAGTATAAAGAAAAATATGTACCAATAACGCTTAGAAATGCTATTCTACCAATTGCCAATGTTGGTCAATATTTAGGATGGATTGCTATTTTTATTGGACTCGCTTTGAGTAATACGAATCTGGCTTGGATTGGATTTGCTGCAATGTGTGGAATTTTAGCGTTTCAAGTTGTCACTTTACCTGTAGAGTTTAATGCTTCAAGTCGTGCATTAACGATTTTAAGAACGCGTTATTTAAGTGATGGTGAGTATGGTGGAGCCAAAAGCATGTTGTCAGCAGCAGCAATGACTTATGTTGCAGCTATGATTTCTACATTAATGAGTATGCTTAGAATTTTCCTGGTTATTTTAGGAAGTTCAAGGAGAGATTAAAGACCGTAAGGTCTTTTCATTTTCACTTTTCATTTGGGAGTGATTGTTATATAATAGAAACACTGGAGGTGCATTTAATGAAGAAACATTTATTTAGATTATCGGTTATTGTTTTAGTTATAGTTTTGGCTGTTGTTTCTTTCTATATGTTATATGTCCATGTACCTTATTATAATTATCATCATGGTTTAGATGAAATTAGAAATGAAATTTGTGAAAAAAACAATTATGAATATTTAGATTATTTTAATGAGTATCATGGTAAAGAAACATATTATATATTAAAAGTTAAAATAAATGATATGGAAGCGTATGTTGCTTATAATCAAAAACAGGAACTTGTTGATACTTATCAGGGGGATATTGCGTCACAAGATGTTGTAAAGCAGGCGATTGCAACAAGATATAAGGAACAAAAGGTACAAATGAATGAATTAGATGTTGCTTATGAAAATAATAAGTTTGTTTATTATGGAAAATATCAAACAAAAGACACTTTGTGGTATGTATATTATGGTTTAAATGATGGTGAATTTGTAAAAATGGTGAAGCTTGGAGATTGATTGTATGGATGAATTATTAAATAGTCAATGTATTGATTTTAGGAAATTATTAATATTGAAAGCAAAATCATTGAAAATAACAGATCAGGAGTGTTTTTTACTTTTAGTTATTATGACAATGAATGATATTGGAATGAAGCCTATTACACCTTCTCAAATTGGTCAACTTTGTTCTTTATCGTTGCAACAAATTGATAAAACGTTAATTTCACTTGTTGATAAGCATTTTATAGCAAGAAAAAGAGGGACGTTGGATTTATTACCAATTCAAAAAATGCTTTTGAATCAAAGTGTTGAAGAAGAAAAGGATGTTGATTTGCTCTCGATTTTTGAAAATGCATTTGGAAGAAGCTTAAATCAAATGGAACTGGAGATTATTAATACTTTTAAAAGATCGGGTTATGATGATCAGATGATTTTAGATGCTTTAAAAGGATTTTTACCCCCATTTTTAGCTAGTAGATTTGGAGTTTCAGGAAATATACTTTTAGTTATAGGAGTTTTAGCGATTGTGGGACACTCTCTTTCATTCTTTTTAAACTTTAAAGGTGGAAAAGGAGTTGCAACAAGTCTAGGTGTATTTTTATTTTTAATTCCTAATGTGACTTTAGCTCTATTAATTATATTTATATTAGTAGTATATTTTACAAGATATATATCATTAGGGTCTATAATAGCAGCAGCAGCACTGCCAATTCTTACTGCTTTTAGCCCTATTAGAAATAATGTAGGAAGAATGCCCTTAATAATAATGACACTTTTAATAGGAGCTTTTGTTATATGGAGACATAGAACAAATATTACTAGATTAATGAATGGAACAGAGAATAAATTTAAGCTAAAATAAGGAGTGAAATTTTATGGAAAAAGTAGTTATCATCGGTGCAGGAAGTTGGGGAACAGCGTTAGGGCTTGTTTTAGCAAGAAAAAAGTATGATGTAACTCTATGGGAGTTTAATCAAGAGAGAGCAGAGGAGATTCAAAGAGAGAGAGAAAATAAAAGATTTTTACCTGGTGTAAAATTTCCAGATAATTTAAAGGTAACTAATAAGAGAGAAGGATTGTTAGATGGAATAAAATATGTTGTATTTTCAGTTCCCTCTCAAGTATTGAGAAATGTAATTGGAAGTTTTTCAAATGATATTACAGAGGATATGCTGCTTGTGAATACTGCAAAAGGGATAGAGGTTTCAACTGGAATGCGTCTATCTGAAGTTATGAAAGATGAGATAAAAGGAAAATTTCATAAAAATATAGTTATCTTGTCAGGACCTACTCATGCTGAAGAGGTAGCTATTGGAATACCAACAACAATTGTAGCAGCAGGAAAAAAAGAGAATGCAGCTAAGATACAGGAATTATTTAATAGTAAAAACTTTAGAGTTTATCTAAATGAAGATATGGTTGGAGTTGAAATTGGAGCAGCTGTTAAAAACTGTTTAGCTATTGGAGCAGGTATTGCTGATGGAATGGGATTTGGAGATAATACAAAGGCAGCTCTTATAACAAGAGGAATTGCAGAGATGACAAGATTTGGAAAAGCATGTGGAGCAAAGGAGATAACTTTTTCAGGATTAAGTGGAATAGGAGATTTGATAGTTACTTGTGCAAGTAAGCACAGTAGAAATAGACATGTTGGAGAGTGCTTAGGAAAGGGACAAAAGCTTAAACAGATACTAGATGAAATGACAATGGTAGCTGAAGGGGTACCAACAGTAAAAGCAGTTTATGAGCAAGCAAAAGCAAAAAATATATCAATGCCAATACTAGAAGCAACTTATAATATTCTTTATAAAGATGCTGATGCAACAAGTATGGTAACTGAACTTATGGAAAGAACTTTAAAAGAAGAATTTTATTAAAATATGATAAGTGTGGGGATAGAAAATGGCTGATAAAGATCTTATAAATTTATATTTAAAGGATATAAAAAAACATAAGTTATTAAGTAAAGAAGAGGAGTTTTCTCTTTTGGTTAAAGCTAAAAATGGAGATATTGAAGCTAAAAATGAATTGATAACCTCTAATCTAAAATTAGTAGTGAATATAGCTAAAGGCTATGTGAATAAGGGAATGAGTTTTATTGATCTGATTAGTGAAGGAAATATGGGGCTTATCTATGCAATTGATAAATTTGATATAGATAAAGGCTTTAGATTTTCAACTTATGCAGTTTGGTGGATAAGACAAGCTATTATGAAAGCTATTATTGTTAAGGGAAGAGAGATAAGAATACCATCATATAAATATGATCTTTTAAACAAGATAAATAGATATATAATGGATAAACTTCAAACAGGGGGAAGTTATCCTCCAGTGGAACAGATAGCAGAAGATCTTCATATAGATGCAGAAAAAGTAGAAAATATAATAAGGGACTTTCAAGATCCTATGTCTTTAAGTATGTCAATTGGAGAGGATATCTCATTGGAAGATACTATAGCTCAAGAACAAGAGATCTCTATGGAAGAGGAGATCTTTCGTGAAATGGGAATGAAACATGTGAGAGATTTAGTTGAGGAACTTGATGAGAGAGAAAAGTCAATATTAAAGCAGAGATATGGATTGGATGGTTCTGATATTTATACACTTGAAGAGATTGGAAAAAAATTGAATATAACTCGTGAAAGAGTTCGTCAAATAGAGAAAAGAACATTAGAAAAGCTTAAATTTAGGTACACTAAAGATTTAAAAGAGGGTTTTTTTAATTAAGGTTAAATAGGGAGGAAAAAAGTTGATTGTAAGGGTAAAAAGACAAGAGTTCTTAAAGAGATTAAAAATAGTTGAAAAGGTTATTAGTGAGAATAAAATAAAACCAATAATATCTTGTACATACTTAGAAACTAAAGGAGATAATCTATTTTTTTGTGGAACTAACTTAGAAACAACTATCACTACAGAAACAAAGGTAGAAGAGATAATAGAAGAGGGGAGAATAGTTTTCCAACATCAATTAGTAGATGAGTATTTAAGAGAGATAAGAGATGAAGAGATTGTTTTAAGTGTAAGAGATAACAATCTTTATATAGAAAGTTCAGACTCTGCTTCAGAATTTTCTTTAATGAATCCAGAAGATTTTCCTAATATTATAGAAAATGTAGAATCAGTAAAGGATAAAGAGAATTTTAAAATTAATAGTGTAGAGCTTGCTAATATTTTAGAAAAAGTAAAATTTGCAGCTTCAACATCAAGTGATAATCTTTCTATAAACTGTATTAGAATGGAAAATGAAGGTAAGAAGTTAAAGTTTGCAACAACTGATACTTATAGACTTGTTTTCTTAGAAAAAGAGTTAGATGAGATAAAAGGAAAGATAGAAGTTAGTATTCCATTAAATACAGCAGAAGCTTTAACTAAATTATTGAAGAATATGGAAGAGGTTGAAATAGTAGTATATTCAACAGAGAAACAGATATATTTTAAAATAGCTGAAACATTGATGGTAAGTAGAGTTATAGATTTAGTCTTCCCTAACTATAAAGGAATTTTAGGAAATGATGCTTACAATAAAACTCTTATTATAAATAATGAAGTATTTTTAAAAGTTTTAAGAAGAATAATAATATTTGTAAAAAATAATGCAGAATCTAAATATGGTGCAACATTTGAGATAGAAGGAAAACTTCTTAAAATAAATGGAGTTAATGATATTGCAAGAATTAATGAACAACTAGAAGTAGAGTATGAGGGAGAAAAAATTAAAATCTCTCTTAATGCAAAATTTATATCAGAATTTATTCAAAACTTAGATAAAGATAGTGATATTATTTTAAACTTTATAAGTCCTAATAGTTCAGTTAGAATTAGACAAGAAGGAGAAAATAATTATCTTTATGTAGTTATGCCACTTGCTTTAAAAGATTAATTTTAGAAAAATGAGCTAATAAAGAACATTAGCTCTATTTTTCTTGTGAATAAAATTTAGAATGTTTGAAATAGGAATATAATTGTGGTATAATTTTCTAATAAAATTAACGAGGTAAAAGAATGAACATTAATTTTTTTAGAAAAATAGTATATGATTTTTATTATATGTTATTTTTATTTACAGATAGAAAAAAAAATCCTGTTGAAAAAAATGAAATAGCAGAAAAATTTTTAGAATATAACAATAGAATAGTAGAAAAAGAGCTACAAAATAGAGAGATAAAAAAAACATTAATCCTATTACCTCATTGTGTTCAAAAATATGTGTGTCCCTATAAAGTAACCTCAGATATAGAGAATTGTCGTAATTGTGGACAGTGTGTTATAAGTGATCTATTACAATTAAAAAAAGAATATCCAGTGGAAATAAAAATAGCTACAGGGGGAACTTTAGCAAGAAAACATATAAAAGAGACAAGACCAAATTTAGTTATAGCAGTAGCATGTAAAAGAGATTTGATGTCTGGTATTCATGATGCTTTTCCTGTAAAAGTAATTGGGGTATTTAATAAAATACTCAATGAACCATGTGTAAATACAACTGTATCTATCGAAGAAATAAGAAAAGTTTTAAAAAATTTTTATAAAATTTAGGAGGGAGCACATTGAAAAAATTACATTGGGTGCTTGCACTATTATTAAGTACAAATATGATATTAGTTGCTTCTGAAAAAGAGGATATTGCATTTTTAGATGAGTTATATAAGCAAAAGAGGTTTTCTATTGCAGTAACAGAATCAGTAAAATTCTTAAAAAAATATCCAGAGTCAAAGCATGCAAAAAATATACAAGATAGAATAGCAAAGGCATCTTTACTACAAGAGGATTATGAAACAGCAATAGTGTATTTTAAAATGCTATCTTTAAATAGTAATTTAAGTAGAAAAGAGAAGGATGAGATAAACTTTTATTTGATGAAGTGTTACACTGCATTAGGAGAAAGTGAGAAAAGTGAGTTTTATCTTAAAGCTTTAGATAAAAATGGAGTTTACTATGAGAAAGCTTTTTATGATGCTGCTATGACATATTTAGCAAAGGAAAATTATCCTAAAGCAGAGGAGTTATTTAAAAAGGTAATAGAATTAAATAAAAAATATGCAGATGATTCAATGCTAGGATTAGCAATGTTAGCTTATAATAAAGGTGAATATCCAAAAACAGTGCTATATTTAGATAATTATTCTAAAAATAGTGGAAAAAACAAGGTAATGATGAATTATCTTTATGGGGCAGCTTATTATAAGCAAAATAGAGTTGATGATGCTATAACTGCTTTTAAAAAAGTTGTAGAAAAAGATAGATCAAGTGCTTATGGTAGAAAATCAATACTTAATCTGATAGAGATATACAGTAATAGAGGAAATGGAGAGGTTGTAGAGAGCTATGTTTCTATGCTTCAAGGAACAAAAGAGTATGGAGAAGCTATGAGAATGATAGGGGATCTATATGCTACTAAAGGAGATTACAATAGAGCAATTAGTTACTACTCTAAAACTAACACTCCAAATGATCCTAAATTGATGTATGGGTATGGATTTTCTTTATATAAATTAAATAGATTAAAAGAAGCACAAAAATACTTTGAAAGTTTAAAAAAAACAGATTACTATAATCAATCTTTATACTATATTTTTGCCATAGATTATAAGTTAAAAAATTATAGTAAAATAATTAGAAATAGAGATGAGATAAAGAGAGTTGTTGTAAATCAACAAGATACAGATAATATAAATTTGATAATTGCAAACTCTGCCTATGAAATTGGAGAGTATAAATTATCAAAGGACTATTATGGTAGACTTTATGCAAGAACTCCTAATCTTGAAAATTTATATAGAATAATAGTAATAGATAATAAAGTTGAGGATATAGATGATCTTCAAAGAAGATTCTATGAGTATAAAACTAAATATCCTACAGATACTGAGTATAGAAGAAATATCTATTTCTCTGTTGGAGAGGCATATTATAAAAGTGGAAAAGTTGATTTAGCAATAGATGTGTATAAAGAGTTTTTATCTCAAGGAAAAGATTTTAATATCTTAAATAACTTAGTAGTATCTTTACTGGCTGAACAAAGATATGATGAGATGATGGAGTATTTAAACTCTGAAGATGGAGAAGGAAATCTTGAGATAAAATATTTAAAAGGTATAGCATCTGTTGGAATGGGAAAATATGATGAAGCAGATAGATATTTTACTGAACTTGAAAATGATGCTACTGCTGATGTAGCTATGCAAGAAAAAGTAAAGTTTAATAAGATGAGAAACTATTTCTTATGGGAAAAATATGATGAAGCAATTAACTACGGAGAAAGTTATCTAACTTTAGAAAATCCTGAAAATAAAAATGAAGCTTTAGATAAATTGGCAATTAGTTATTTTAGAAAAGATAATTTTGAAAAGAGTAGAGAATACTATCTAAAATTAGCTAATGAAAAGGGATTTGAAGCTTATGGAAGATTCCAAATAGCTGAATCATATTACTCTGAAAAGAACTATGAAAAAGCTAAGGAAGAGTATAAGTATGTTGTAGATAATTATGGTGATAGTACTTATGGAGAAAAAGCTTTTTATTGGTATTTGACAATACTTTTAAATAGTGGAGACACTGTCAATTTTGAAAAGGGAAAAAATGAGTTTCTTGTAAAATATCCAGTTAGCAGAATGAAAGACACTCTTTTAATGATGTCTGGAGAGATCTATGAAAATAGCAATGACAATGAAAAAGCTTTGAAAAACTATGAAGAGCTTTATAGTAGTTCTGTTGACCCAACTGTAAAAGATAATACAGCAACTAAGATTTTAGATATTCACTTAGCTAAAAACAACCTAAAAGCAGCTCAAAAATATATTGAGGGAATAACAAATTTAGATATAAAAAGTTATTATGACTCACTTATTTATGAAAAACAGGGAAATAAAAAAGCTGCAATGGCTGAATATGAAAAACTGTTGAATAGCCCAAGATATAAAGACTATGCATGTATAAATATTGGATCAAATTATTTTAAGAATAAAAAATATAAAGAGGCAAAAAAATATTATTTACAAGTCAATGAGATGGAAAATAGTATATACAAAGATTTTGTATTGTATCAGCTAGCTAATATAAATGAGATAGAAGGTAAAAATGATGAGGCTTTAAGTGGTTATACAAAGGGATATATAATGTATAATGGTCAATACTCTCAAGTTTCTAAATTAAAAGCAGCTCAACTTAATGAAAAGATGAAAAAAGAGAAGGAAGCAATAGTTCTCTATAAAGAACTATATTCATTAGGAAAAGAGTTAAATTATAGAGAGTTTGTATTGGAAAAATTGATATATTTAACTTTAAAATCTGGAAATAAAGTTGAAGCGACAAAATATTATAATGAGTTAAAAGGTATTAATGCTGAAAAAGCAAAAAAATATGCAGATTTTTTTAAATAGGAGGAGTTAGAATGAAAAAATTAATTGCATCTTTATTTTTATTAAGCACAATGGTAGTATGTGCAGAGGAAAGTGTTACAGCTATTGATAAACAGGTGACTGGAGTTAATAAGGAACAATTAGAAAGAAAAGAGATTGAAACTAAAGAGATGCTTCTAAAAAATCAAAATATAAATACAGGATCTGTGGAACTATCAAGTGAAAATTTAAAAGAGCAACAACAAAAAATAAAAGTTGTTCAAAGTGAAAAATCAGCATTAGAAGATGAACTTTCACAAGGTGTAGAGGAAAAATCATTCTTAAAATATATAATCGGAGCAGTAGGAGTAATAGCTCTTATAATAGCACTTTAATCTTAATTTAGATACTAAAAGGAGAGAACAATGTATTGGTTAAAAAATGGTGGAATTTTAATGTATTTTATTTTGGCTATGTCTATTTTAGGATTATTTGTAGTAATTGAAAGAGCTATATATTTTAAATTTCAAGAAAAAGATAGCTTTAATAAAATCAATCCAGAATTGAGACAGCTTATAGAAAAAGGTGCTATTAAAGAGGCGATTGTTTTATTAAATACAAAAAGATCTTCAACAGCAAAAGTGTTAAAAGATATTTTAATTCAGTTATATAAAAGTAACAATAGAGATCCTATAGCACTTGAGGAAAAGGGAAAAGAGAGTGCTATGGCACAGATACCACTGCTAGAAAAACATATGTGGATGTTATCTTTAACAGCTCATATTACACCATTATTAGGACTTTTAGGAACAGTAACAGGAATGATAAAAGCTTTCCAAGCAGTATCAATTCATGGAACTGGAGATGCTTCAGTACTAGCTAAAGGGATATCAGAGGCACTATTTACAACTGCTGGGGGATTGTTTGTTGCTATACCAGCTACTATTTTTTACAACTATTTTAATAAAAAGATAGATGAAAAAATAAATGATATGGAAAAAACAAGTACTGAACTTATAAACTACTTCAGAAGATAGGAGAAATTATGAAAATAGAGAGAACAAAGAGAAGAGGAAAGGGAGAGTTAACTCTTGAGATAACTCCATTGATAGACGTTGTATTTCTTTTGCTTATCTTTTTCTTAGTTGCAACTACTTTTGAAGATATCAATAGTGGAATAAAGATAGAATTACCACAATCTACAATAAGAGAGATAAAAGATATAAAAGAGATACAGATTGCTATTGATAAAAATAAAAATATGGTTTTAAATTATAAGGAAAAGGGAAAAACTCAGAAAGTTAATGTAAATAAGGAAAATTTAAAAGCTGAACTTGAAGAGAAATTTAAAAATAGTGCTGATAAAAATGTGGTTATAAGTGCTGATAAAAAATTAGATTATGGATATATAGTAGAGATAATGACTATTTCTAAAGAAGCTGGGGCTAATTCACTAGATATTGATACTGCAAGTAGTAAATAAGGAGTGGGAAGATGAAAAAAACTGATTATATAAGTTTAGGTCTTTCTGTTCTCATAAATTTACTGATACTATTGGTAATACCAAGTCTTTCAGTTGAAACTATAGTTGATAAGAAGATAAAAGTTGGATTAGTTGCATATGACAATAATAAAAGTTTAAAAATGGAAGGTAAAAAAAATAGTAATACTAAAACTAAAAATATGACAGCTGAACCAAAGAAAGAAACTCCTAAAAAAGAGGTACAAAAGGAGATAAAAAAAGAGATAACTAATAAAAATACTACTTCTGCTCAAACAAAAAAACAAGAAACTGTTGTTAAAGAAAAGAAGAAACCTACATTAAGTGATATTGCTAAAAATATTTCAGGGCCAGAAATAGATGTACTTTCAAGTATAAGTAATCCTACTTTAGTTAAGAAAACTAGAAGTAAAAATGAGACAAAAAGAATAGAGACTTTAAAAGAGGATATAACAAACAGTGGATTAGCTAAAGAAAATATTGATATTTCCACAGAGAATTCAGAATTAAAAGATGAGAAGTTTTTAACAACAGATGAAAAAAAATTAGCTTTTAACTCTGAAGAGGGAAATGACTTAGAATTTGAAAGAATATTAAAAGCAGAAGGGGATGCTGAAGGACTACCTAGTGGATATAGATTAGGAACAGAAGATGGAAATATAGTAGCAAGATGGGACAACTCAAATATGGAGCCTGTATATCCAGAAAGTGCTCAACTTAAAGGACTTCATGGAACTGTTAGAATTCGTATGAATATTGATGAATATGGAAATGTAACTTCACTATTTTTAGAGAAAGGTAGCGGGGTTCCTGAGATTAACAGTGCAATAGAAGAGATAGGAAGAACATGGAAGATCTATTTGAGTAAAAATGGAATGAACGTTAAAGGTGATGTTATATTGGAATATAATTTTACTTTGAGAGGAAAAAATTAATATGTGAGGTGGCTTAATTTGGTTCTTTTAGGTTTTAGATTAGATAAAAGTTTGAAAGATGATTTAGAAAGTAATTTTGAAAATGAATTAACTTTTGCAGAAAATATAACAGATTTTATTGAATATTTAAAAAATAAAAAATATGAAACTATAGTTATAGAGGAAAAAAATCTTCAAGAAGAGGCTTTAATCAATTTAATAAAAAAAGTTGGAGAGTACCAAAAAAGAGGGGTAATCATAATTCTTGGAGAGACTTCTAATTTAAAAGTTGTTGCAGGAAGCATGAAAGCAGGAGCTTATGATTATATTTTAAAGCCTGTGGATAACACAACAATAATTAAAATTATTGAAAAATCAGTGAAAGATTATAAGCTTTTAGCTGAAAGAGTGGACAAACATAAGAGCTCAGGAGATAAACTTATAGGGCAAACTAAAGAGATAGTTGAGCTATATAAGATGATAGGAAAAGTAGCAAATAGTACAGTACCAGTTTTAGTAATAGGAGAAAAGGGAACAGGAAAAACAAGTGTAGCTAAATCTATACATCAATTTAGTGACTGTTCTGGACAACCTTTAATAAGTATAAACTGTTTATCTTTCCAAAATGAACTTTTAGAAAGAAAGATGTTTGGTTATGAAAAAGGTGCATTTACAGGAGCAGTATTTACACAGATTGGAGATTTGGAAAAGGCAAATGGAGGAACACTTCATTTAGGAAATATAGAGTCTTTAAGTTTAGATATGCAATCTAAAATTTTATATTTTTTAGAAGAGGGAGAGTTCTTTAGAATGGGTGGAGCTGACCCTATAAAAAGTAGTGTAAGAGTTATAGCTAGTACTTGTGAAAATTTGGAAGAGTTAATAAATCAAGGGAAGTTTATAGATGAACTTTATAGAAAATTAAGAGTATTAGAAGTTAATATTCCACCTTTGAGAGAGAGAAAAGATGATATTCCTCTGATTGTAGATCACTATTTAATTGAGTGTAATGAGGAGTTACATAAAAATATAAAAGGGGTTAGTAAACCAGCTTTGAAAAAGATGATGAGATACGATTGGCCTGGCAATGTAAATGAATTAAAAAATGCTGTAAAATCAGCTGTTGCTCTTTGTAGAGGGGGTTCAATCTTAATTGAAGATCTTCCAAGCAATGTTTTAGGAACAAAGGTTACTAAGAGAAAAGGTGATGCTCAAACAGATGCACTTAAAGAGTGGGTTAAAGTTGAGATGGAAAATTATAAAAATAGTAGCCAAAAAGGTTATTATGGGCATATAATATCTAAAGTTGAAAAAGAATTGATACATCAAGTTTTAGAAATGACAAATGGTAAAAAAGTAGAAACTGCAGAGATCTTAGGAATTACTAGAAATACTTTAAGAACTAAGATGAGTAACTACGGTTTGGAGTAGAAGATGCATATAACATTATATAGAAAATATAGACCTAAAGATTTTGAAGAGATTGCAGGTCAAAAAGAGATAGTAAAAACTTTAAAAGCCTCTTTGAGAAATGGAAAAACTTCCCATGCTTATCTTTTTACAGGTCCTAGAGGAGTAGGGAAAACTACTATTGCAAGATTGATAGCTAAAGGGGTAAACTGTCTAAAAAATGGAGTAACAGATGAGCCTTGTAATGAGTGTGAAAACTGCCTATCAATAAATGATGGTAGTTTTATGGATATGATTGAGATAGATGCTGCTTCTAATAGAGGAATAGATGAGATAAGACAGTTAAAAGAGAAGATAAATTATCAACCTGTTAAGGGAAGAAAGAAGATATATATAATAGATGAAGTGCATATGCTAACTAAAGAGGCTTTTAATGCACTGTTAAAAACTTTAGAAGAACCACCTGAACATGTAATATTTATTTTAGCTACAACAGAGGCAGATAAAATTTTACCAACAATTATATCTAGATGTCAAAGATATGATTTTAAAGCTCTTTCTCCTAATGAGATGAAAGAGAAATTAAAAAGTATAGCAACTTCAGAAGAGGTAGAAGTTCCAGAAGAGGTATTGGATTTAATATATGAAAACTCTGGTGGAAGTATGAGAGATGCTACTTCTATCTTAGAAAGAATAATGATAACTTGTTTAGGAGAAGAGATATCTTTAGAAAAAGCAGAACAAGTATTAGGAGTAACTCCTTTAAAAAAGATGCAAGAGTTTTTAGAAAAGCTATTAGATAAAGATTATACAAGTTTAATAAAAATTTTGGACAATTTTTGGAAAGAATCTATTGAAATTGAGCTTTTCTTTAAAGATTTAGCAAAATATTGTAAAAATTTAATGGGAAAAGGAGAATTAGAACCTGAACAAGGATTGGAGATAATAGGGGCTATATATGATTCTCTTAATAAATTTAAATATGAAGAGGATAAAAGGCTTGTTGGATATGTAGCAATAAATAATCTTTTGAGTATTGGTAGAGGTCCTGTAATTACTCAAGAAAAGATTGTAGAAAGAATTATTGAAAAGCCTGTATTAAGTATTAAATCAGAAGATGAAACTCCTGAAAAAGAGGAGATAGGAAAAGATATTACCTTTGAATATATATTAAGTCAATGGAAAAATATAGTTGAAGAGGCTAAGAAAGAGAAGATAACTTTAGCAGCCTTTCTAATAAGTGCAAAACCATATAATCTTGAAAAAAACAATTTAATCATAGGTTTTGATGGAGAGAATAGTTTTGCAAAGGAGCAGATGGAGAGTCCAGTTTACAATGATGTTTTAACAAATGTTGTAAGAAAATTAATAAGTCCATCTCTAAAAATAAAATATGTATTTTTAGGAAAGAGAAAAGAAAAAAATAAGAATGAAAGCAAATTAGCAGATCAAATAGTAAAATTTTTTGGTGGAGAGATAATAGAGTAAATTTACATAAACAGGGGGAACAAATTGTTAAATGAGATAATGGAACTCATGTTTATTATGATATTTTGTATGTTAATAATAGCAAAAATTAGATTGGTAAAGAATGTGAGTTTTTTAAAAAAGGTAATAATTAATATTGGAATATTGCTAGTAATGGCTATAACTAACCCTATTTTAATGGCACTGTATTTAGGACTTTTCTTAGTGACAGAGGTATTATATTTTATCTTTGAAAATCTTTCATATAAGATAAAAAAAGGTGATAGAATAGTTATAAGCTCTATTGTTTCAACTATTATTACTGTAATTTTAATGGTCTTTTTTAAAGAGATGATAAATGAGTATATAAATTCTGCAATGTTAGAGGTAAAAACAATAATAGAAAAATTAAATCCAAGCTCTCAAGAGTATCTTTATTATAAAAGTGTTCAACAAAACATGGTTCAGAGTTTAAAAATCTTGAGAAAACATTGGTTAGTAAATATATTTTCAACATCAATATTGTGTACATTTGGAATCTATATAGCTCTTGAAAAGAAAAAAGATGAGATATGGGAGCTATCTTTTGAATGGTTACTGATATATATAATACCATTCTTTATATTGAATCTTACAAGTATAAATAATCATTATTTAGAAGAGATTTCAGAAATAGGATTGGGAATTTTTTCTCTATATGGAGCAGCAATAGTATTTAATTTATTAAGTAAATATAGTAAAATGAAATATGTAAGTGCTATTTTAGCAATTTATATATTATTATATAGTAATCTTACAGCTTTAGTTATAGGGGTATCTATTAGCTTTATGCCTGAGCTGTTAATCAAAAAGAAAAAAATATGAACTGGAGGAAATTAAATGGCAAAAATACAAGTTATACTAACACAAGATGTAGCAGGACAAGGGAGAAAAGGAGATCTAATAACTGTATCTGATGGTTATGCTCACAACTTTATTATAAAAAATAAAAAGGGAATTATAGCAACTCCTGAAGAATTAAAGAAAATAGAAAATCAAAAGAAAAGAGAAGAGAAAAGATTACAAGAGGAAAAAGTTAAATCTCTTGAACTTAAAAAAGTTTTAGAAGCTAAAAAAGTGGAGATTGGTGTAAAAACTGGAGATAATGGAAAACTATTTGGAGCAATTACAAATAAAGAGGTATCTGCAGCTATAAAACAAACATTTGGAGTAGAGATAGACAGAAAAAAAATAGAGTGCAATATTAAAAGTTTAGGAGAACATGTGGCAGTTATTAAACTTCATACTGAAGTAAAAGCAGAAGTAAAAATTGTTGCAAAATCTCTATAGTAGTTTAAAAATAAGGAGAAAAAAATGCAGGAAATTGAAAATTTGAGGAAAATTCCCAGTAGTATCGAAGCTGAGAGAGCCGTTCTAGGAGGGATCTTTTTAAAAGAAGATGCCTTTGCAGATATAATAGAGATACTTTCTCCTAATGATTTCTACAAAAATGCTCATAGATTAATATATGAAGCTATGAGAGAGATATATAATTCAGGGGAAAAAATCGACCCTATAGTAGTAATGAACCAATTAAAAAAAGAGGAAAAATTTGAAGAGATTGGTGGAGATCAGGTGTTTTATGACATTATTGAAGAAGTTCCTACTGCTGCAAATATAGTAGCCTATGCTAAAATAATAAAAGAGAAAGCTACTTTAAGAAGATTGGGAGATGTTGGAACTAAGATAGTTGAGATGGCATATGAAGGGTATGATGAAGTTGAAACTATTTTAGATAGAGCAGAGGGAATGATCTTTAAGATCTCTGAGAATAATGATTCAAAAGATATTGTAAAGATAAGAGACGCAATGGCTGAAGAGTTTTTAAGACTTGAAAAAGTGTATGCTAATAAGGGAACAACTATTGGTATATCTTCAGGTTTTGCAGACTTTGATCAGATGACAAGTGGATTTCAACCTTCAGATTTGATAATATTAGCAGCAAGACCAGCAATGGGAAAGACAGCCTTTGCACTGAACTTAGCTCTTAATGCTGCTGTAAAAAGTAATAAAGCAGTTTTACTTTTTAGTTTGGAGATGTCTAGTTCTCAGTTGTTACAAAGACTTTTAGCAGTGGAAGCAGGTATAGGACTTCAAAAAATAAAAACAGGTTTCTTAGCTCCAGAAGATTGGGGAAGATTGGGAATTGCTAGTGGAAGATTAGCACAAACTGAGATAAATATAGCAGATACCCCAAATGTAGGAGTATTGGAAATAAGAGCTTATGCTAGAAGGTTAAAAGCAGCAGGTAAGTTAGATATGATTTTAATAGATTATCTTCAACTTATCAAGGGAAGCAGTGGAAAAAATGAGAATAGACAACAAGAGATCTCTGATATTTCAAGATCATTAAAGGGGATAGCAAGGGAATTAGATGTACCAATAATTGCACTATCTCAATTGTCTCGTGCTACTGAACAGAGAGCTGATAGAAGACCTATGCTATCAGATTTAAGAGAATCTGGAGCAATAGAGCAAGATGCTGACATGGTAATGTTTTTATATAGAGATGATTATTACAATGAAGAAACAGAGGAAAAAGGAATTACAGAGGTAATTATAGGTAAGCATAGAAATGGACCTACAGGAACAGTTAAATTGAGATTCTTCCATGAGCTTACAAAATTTGAAAATTATACAAATAAAATTGATTAATATTAAGAAAGGAATGGTAAAGTGAAAAAAGTTGAATTATTAGCTCCAGTTGGAAATATGGAAAAGTTTAAAATGGCAATACACTATGGAGCTGATGCAGTATTTTTAGGTGGAAAAATGTTCAATCTGAGAGCTGGAAGTAGTAACTTCTCAGATGAAGAGTTAATAGAGGCAGTAAATTATGCACACAATTTAGGAAAGAAAGTTTATGTAACTTTAAATATAATTCCTCACAACAATGAGTTAGAATTATTACCAGACTATGTTAAATTCTTAGAAAAAATTGGAGTAGATGGAGTAATAGTTGCTGACTTAGGAGTATTCCAAATAGTTAAAGAGAATACAAATCTTCGTATAAGTGTAAGTACACAAGCAAGTAATACAAACTGGCGTTCAGTAAAAATGTGGAAAGATCTAGGAGCAAAGAGAGTTGTACTAGCTAGAGAGATCTCTTTAGAAAATATAGCAGAGATAAGAGCTAAAGTTCCTGATATTGAATTAGAAGTATTTATCCATGGTGCTATGTGCATGTCAATTTCAGGAAGATGTCTATTGAGTAACTATATGACTGGAAGAGATGCAAATAGAGGAGATTGTGCTCAATCTTGTAGATGGAAATACTCTTTAGTAGAGGAAACTAGACCTGGAGAGTATATGCCTGTATTTGAAGATGATCATGGAACATATATTTTCAACTCAAAAGATCTATGTACAATAGAGTTTATTGATAAGATTTTAGATATCGGAGTAGATTCTTTAAAAATAGAAGGAAGAATGAAAGGTATTTACTATGTTGCTAACTGTGTAAAAGTATATAGAGATGCTATTGATAGCTACTATTCAGGAAATTATAAATATAATCCTAAGTGGTTAGAGGAGCTAGAATCAGTTTCACATAGATCATATACAAATGGATTCTATATGGGAAGACCAGGAGTAGATGGACAAAACTATAATGATAGAAACTCTTATAGCCAATCACATCAATTAGTTGCTAAAGTAGAGAAAAAACTTCCAAATAATGAATATATTTTAGCTATAAGAAATAGACTTCTTGTTGGAGAAAAGCTTGAAGTAGTTAGTCCTGGAATAAATGTTAGAGAGATAACTTTACCAGAGATGATTCTTATGAATAGAGATAAGGAAGTTGAAAAGGTAGAAGCTGCAAATCCAAATTCATTTGTAAAAATTAAGTTAGATGAAGAGTTAAATGAACTAGATATGTTAAGAAAAAGAATTTAAGTTGCTTAAAACTGGGTAGATTTAATTATTTACTCAGTTTTTTATATACAGGAAAATTATAATTTTTCATAAAAAAGAGGTAATTACTCACCTATTATCTATAAAAATATAAGTTTTGAAAACTGAACTTTAAAAGATAACCTAGTATCATAAAAATTAAACTTTAAGCTAGCTAATTTTTTATAGAATTTGATCAGCTGAGTAGATACGAATTTTCTATAATAAAAAGTGCCAATATTAAAAAATATCAGCACTTAAAATTTTATAACTAAATATCCAGCTAATTTAAAATCTCTTCTATATCTTTCTTCATTTTGTCTAGTAATAACTCTTGATAACCAGCTTTCCTCTCTTTTTTTATCTCCTCTATTAACTCTTTGAAGCAGATATTTTCTATTTTATCTAATTTTTTCAATCTCTCATTAGAGATAATATTTTCAGAGATAGTTCTCCTATAATCTTCTTTTAAAAAGCACCAAGGAACTATATTTTTATCCCTTTGAATAAGTTTTTCAGCTATCTCTATTCCCTCTGGATCAAAATCCCCAGAATAATATATTTTACAACCTGCTTCACACAACATATCAATTAAAATCAATGCTGCTGTTTTCAATTGTCCTGAGGTACATAAAAATGATATATTCTTATCTTTAAAATACTCACATAAATATGAGAAAACCATTTGATTTTCTACAATAAAAACTCTTTTATTATCACTGTCAGCTTTTACTATCTTAGACAAATTAGACAATGTAACAAGATATTCTTCAGAGTTTTTTATAAATTCTCTATATGCTCCATGTTCTCCTGATTTTATATATAATCTTATTCCAAAACAAGCTACATAATTTGATACACTATCAACTTCAATATTGGCTCTATAGTATACTTCTAAAATATTCTCTGCTCCCTTTGTCTCTTCAATATCAAATAACAAATATAGGAGATATATTAAAAAATTTCCAGCTGCACTTCCCCTATCAAAATAGTGTGGAGATTTAGCTATTTCAGCTCCTAAAATGGCAATCTTAACTCTTTCATCTAAATTACTTAAATAATGAACTGCTTTTAAGGATAAAAATATCATTTTCTCTATTTCAGAGTTATCTTCTCCATATTTAAAAAGATAAGATTTTTCAAGGATTATTGTATCTAATAATTTTTCTATCTCTTTATTATAAATAGATTCTATTTTTAATTTTACTCTTATATTTTCAAAAAATCTTATTCTTTCCTCTTCTATAAGTTTTTTCTCCTCTTTTTGATAGATAATCTTCTCTTGAAAATACTCTTCTAATAAATTTATAAGCTCAATACTATTAAATTTTGACTCTTTCAAAGCTTTTTCAAAATCTGCCATTTTAAATTTTATCTTTTTAGTATCACTAACTATACCTAAAAATTTTTTTACAGCTTCTCTCTCCTCTGAAGTTGGATTATTTACTATAATATTTCCAGAAATTTTACCATAAGAGATCCATTTTTCTCTCATCTGCTGAAAAATCTTATCATATCCTCGATTATTTTTAAAGTAGGAAACACACTCCTTTAAAGCTTTTTCCATTATTTTTCCTTTCAAATTTTACTAAAGTTCTAAACTTTTATTTTTTCCATTCCATAAGAAACGATTTACAAGTATCATTTTTTTATCTCTCAAGTTAGTCAATTCAGCTATTCTTAAATTCTTTACTGATTCATAACATCCCCATAACTGTTGAGAGTTCATAATATAATCAAAATCTAATTTCTCTATCAATTCAAACATACTATCTATATTCTTATCATCTATTCCTGCAAACGCCTCATCTAGAGCAATTATTCTTGGACAATCCTCTTTTGCTTTTTTATATTGAGCTGAAGCTGCTGCTAATAGTGGAATATATATTGACATTGCCTTTTCTCCACCACTAAACTTATTATAAGCATCATTAGTCAACTCTTTTTTAGGTTTACCCTCTCTATGAATGTAGATTTTAAATTCAAACCACTCTCTATAATCTAAAACTTTTTTTATAGCTGCCATATAACTGTTTTCTTCTTTTTTATTCTCTTCAAGTTCCTCTCTAATAAGTTTTAGTTTGCTTTTAAAGTGACTAGATATTTTTTCTAAATCTTCACTTGGTAGAAGTTCAACATCTTTTCTTAATAAAACCTCTAATTCTTTTATATCTAGCTCATTTTCACTTAATTTTTCTTTAGCTTTCCAATCTAATGAGAACTTTAATTCCATAGAGGTATCCATCTCTAGCATAATTTTTGTCATATCTTTTATCCACATTTTGCTTTCATAGATATAATCATTTATCTTATGCCCTATATTCCCAGTTAAAATATCTATTATTAACTCTCTATCCTTTGCCTCTATTGCCAACTCCCCTTGAGTTATCTCATCTTGCAATATTTTTTCAAAATCATATAAAGATATCTTCTTTCCATTTTTTATTACTCTGATAAAATTTCTCTTTCTACAATAGTTTGGATCTTCATCAAAAATCTCTTCAATACCTATCATATATTTTTCTAAGCTACTCTTATTTTCAATAAGCTTATCTTGTAACTTTTTACTTACTGATTCTATAGCTCTATCTTTTTCTCTATCTTTAACTAATTTTAAAATATCTTCTAATTTTTCAATTTTTTCAATACTATCTCCATTTTTAACTTGAACATATCCTAACTCTAACTCTTCTTTATATAGTTTTTCTGTCTTTTCAACTATAGCTCTTTTCTCTTCAAATCTTTCATTCTCAATATTGTAATTTTTCTCTTTCTCTACTAAAAATCCTGTTATATTAGAAATAATTTTTTCAGATTCCATATGAGATTTTTCCAATTGAGATTTTTCATCTTCTAATTTTTTTAATTTTTTCGTAGCCTCTAAATTTTCTGGTGAGTTTAAAATCTCATTTATTTTCTCTATTGAATTTTTATTTTTTTCTATCTCATTTTCTATTCTTCTCATAGCCATAGAAAAATAATCTCTTAACTCCTCGTTTTTTATCTCTGACTCTTCTATTTCAGCTATTCTATTTTCAGAGACATTGTAGTTTCTAATATATGATTCTAAATCATAAATAGATAACATATACTTTTCTCCAGCTATTTTTACCTCTTCATACTCCTCAAATATTCTACTAAAAGGAAGGATTCTACATCTTTCAATAACCTTTTGATTCCACTCTCTCATACTTAGTTTTATCTTGCTAAGCTCTTCATCTTCTATTTCAAATCTCTCTTTGGCTCTCTTTAAAATCTCTTCACTTTCCTCTCTTAATTTTATTCCAGCATTAAGATTAGAAAATTTAGGAGTATTTTCATATTCATTTTTTAAAATAGATAATTTACTATCTATCTCTTTAATCTCTTTTTCTAACTCTTTAATATAGTATAGAAAGTCAGCACATCTCTCTTCCTTTTCTAAAATAGTTTGTTCTAATTTTCTCTTTCTATTATTTACCCCTATAAATGAAGTTTCTTCTCTATCACTGCTATATCCTTCTAAAACTCCATTTCTGAAATATCCATTTTTCTCTAAAACTATTCCCTCAAAACTAGAATCATCTTCTCTTATATTGATACTCTTTAGAAAATCTTCTACTGGTTTTCTTAATTTTTCATCTATCTCTTCTATAATCAACCCTTTAAAAGTGATTTTTTTATCTAGATTTTCAACTGTTTTAATAAATTTGTCTGAATATTTTTCTATTATTTCATAAGCTCTTTCTCTATCTTCATAAGATATAATTAAAGAGTCTAATAATCCACTATCTTTCAGTTGTGACTCAAGGGTATTTCTCTCTTCTTTAGATAAATTTTCTGAAAAATCAATAGCCTCATAGAGAGATATAAAGTTTATCTCTGCTTTTTGCAATTCCTCTCTACATTTTATAACTTCCTCTTTTCTTTTAGGTGGTTCTTCCTCTAATTCTTTTAATCTATTTAACTCTTCTATCTCTCTGTCATACTCTTCAGTTTTTATTTTTAACAGATGATTTTTATTTAATTTTTCCTCTTGAAGCTCTTGGTTCTTACTATTATAATTTTTTTCTACTACTCTTTTAATCTCTTCAGCTTCTATTAATCCCACATATTTTTTTACTAATTCTACTATTTTTTCTAAATCGTTTTTAGATAACTTTAAAAATTCATTTTGACCTTTCATTGTATAAAAATCTTCAACAAGAGAATTTCTAGCACCATCTTCTAAAAGTATAGCTTTTTGCAATTCAGCCTCTTTAGATTCCATCTCCAATTTTAGATTATTTACTCTACTTTCTACTTCGCCACTTTTATTTGATAATTCTCTATATATTTTTAAAGCTTCCAGCCCTAAATCTATCTGCTCTCTATAAACTTCTAGATTATTTTTTACCTCTTCAATTCTTTTGCTACTCTCTCTATCATATATAATATCTTCATTTTCTAAATTGCTATTAAATAATAAAGTTTCATTTATCTCTTTCATCTCTTTTAAATGCTTTATTATTCTATTTTTTATCTCATCTAATCTCTTTTCCTCTTCATATTTTTTTATCGAATCTTTTTTTAAATTTTCTTTATACTCTTGAAATTTACCTTCATTTTCTAAAAACTCTTTCTCATTATCCTTTAATTTCTTCTCAAGCTCAGTTAAATTCCTTACATGTTTCTCTAAATCCATAGCCTCAACTATCTTAATCTCATCTTTTATCTCATCCAATCTTTTTAAAGTATTTTCTATCTCAATAGTTGTATTAGCTTTTTGATTTTTTAATTTCTCTATCTCTTTAAAACTTTCTCTTAAAGTTTTTTCTAATTTTTCATGCTCATTTTTAGTCTCATTGTATGTATTAGATTTTTTCCATAAAATAAATCTATTATATCTATCATACTCACTTTTTAGATTTAATAAACTTTTCATCTCTCTTTGACGCTCTTCATTATTCATTTGCATATTGTCCATTGTTTCCAATGTATCAGCTAATATTCTTAAATCATCATCTTCTAACACTTGAAGAGAGTCTTTTAATATACGATAAACATCAACTGGTTTTATTCCTGTTGAAAGTTTAGATGTCCTTATTTTTAATAGAAAATTTATAAGTTTTTTATAATAACCGATTTGAGAAAAACCAAAAAGTTCCTTATTTACCATCTCTATATACTCTCTTTGAGTAGTAGCAAATTTATTTTTATCTCCCAATCTTCTCAATAAATCTTTCTCAGAAAAAGGTGTTTTTACCCCTCCACTATCTCTATATAGTTCAAAATCTACCCCTATTCTTCTTCCATCATTAAGTATAAATCCCCAAAAAGACATCTGTTTTCCCTTAGATGCTTTTTGCCCTATGCCTAAAGTTAAATACTGTTCTGTTGAGCCTTTTTTCAATTCTAAAAAAATATACCCCGTCTGCTCATCCTTTTCTCCATCTTGTAAAAAATAGTATTCCATCTTTCTACCAGTAGAACCGAAGGGATCTAATCTCTCTGGACTTCTATCCCCATCTAAAATAAAGCTCACTATACTTTGAGTTGTTACAGATTTTCCAGAACCATTCGAACCTCTTATTAATAGTTTTCCATCTTTTAATTCAAATATCTCCTCATCATAGAGCCAAAAATTTACAAATCCTATTCTATTCATTTTCCAACGATTACTCATTATTTACCCCTTTTGTTACTTTTCTATATCTGCCTATTACCTTTCCAACTGCTGGATAAACAACTAACTTATCCTCAGATACCCTCTCTATAAACTTCCACTCCTCCATATACTCAATTATATTCTCATACAATTTTTCCAATTTCATATCTCTATACTCTTTACTCCAATTTATTCCATATCTATTTTTATTTTCTTCAATAATTGATATCATATTTTCTTTAGAAATCTCTACAAAATCTCTTATCTCTCTTTTAAATTCTTGATTAACAATTCTCTTTCTCAATTCTCCACAAATTAAAAGAACTATATCTGAAAGTGTACCTCTTTTTTTAGGATGAATCTCTCCCAATAGATCTTCATCATCAAAACCTAAAAAAGCAGAGTTTTTATGAATATGTAAATTCCCTAAAAGATATTTTTTTAAATTACCTTCTAAAGCTGGCTTTTGATTTCTTATATAGATACTATCTGCATCTCTAGTTTCTTCCCAATAAACAGCAGGGATAGTAAGAAGATTTCTATATATTCTATTAGTACGTTGTTCCCCTTTGTCCATACTTATATCCTCTATTTTCTCTGTTTCAAAATCTTTGTATGAAGTATAATTAGAGATATCCTTTTGAAAATCTACTGCAAAATATCTAGAAAACCCTGTTTTTTCATATAGAACTTCTATTTCAACACTGTTATTATACTTTGTAATATCTCCATCATTTTTTCTAATTAAACCTATGCTTTCAGCATATTTAAAAGCTCTTACTAAAGATTGTCTATGTGAATAGTTCAACCAATCTATTTCTATATACTCTTTTATGTATATCTTTATTCTATCTGTTAAACTACTTAAAAGGAATTGTTCCCCATCCTCTTTGTCTTCTAAAATCATCAACAGACTACACAATATACAATAATCCATTGTATCTTTAAATTCACTTATTCCCATAAAACTCTCTGCTTTAGCTGGTATCTTTTCCAATTTTACCAATCTATTATTAAAAATAAGTTTCCACCCTGCTTTTTCTGAAAAAAATCTCTCTATCTTTAGCTTATTATCTTTTATCTCATAATACTCTTCTCTATTATCATCTCTAGTTATCCAAAAATTTTCTAGCAGCAATCTTATTCCTTTGCTTTCTTTTAATATCTCACTCAAATTAATCCTCCAAAAATTCAAATATATATTTCGGCATTTCTAAATTTCCATCTTCACACTTTAAAACCATTTTCTCATCAGTTTCTATTAATCTATATTTTTGACCATACTCAGTTCTACTAATTTTATCACTAGAAAGATTAGCTAGTGTAATTAAATTTAAAATAAATTTTCTAAATTCAGCTGAAACTTCTTCATCAATTTGTGAAATATCTAAAATCCCCTTATTTAAATATTGAGTTATCATCTTTCTATCATTTTCCAATTTTTTCTTATACTCTAATTTTAATTTTTCTTTTAGTTCACTTCTATCTTCAAATCCAGTTTTTTCAACTCTTGGTTTATAAGTTCTATTGTGTGATTCTAAAATATACTCCATATAGTTTCTATTTTTATCCTCCCCTTCATCATACACACTACTTTCACTACTTATTGTATTTGGAGCTCTTAAATTAAAGTGTCTTATCTTTTGAATTCCAAATAGGTGTGATGCTAATTTATGTGCTTCTTTAATATCTTGACAATCAATAAATAAACCTATAAATTTTCTATACTCTGCTTTTCTCTCATTTCCCCAATCTTCTCTTTGAGTTATAAAAAAGGCTTCTTGTACAATTCTTCCTATTATCTCTTCAGTAATATTCATAATCTGTCTATATTCACTTTTTCTTTTTTCATTTGAAATGAACCAATTTTTTAGTGATTGCCATTTCCCTATAATATTTTCTCTCAATCTATTCTTAAAATTTTCATCAACTTTGAACTCATTATTTAGATTTAATTCTTGTTTCTCAAACTCTTTCTCTATTATTAATTCCAATATTTTATCTTCCATTTGAAACTCTATTTTCTTTAAAGTTTCTTCCATCTTACTACTATATTTTTGTAAGTTTTTTATAAAATTTTTAAGAATATTAATGAATTTTTCCTTGTAAAGTAAAAATTCTGTTGTTTTCATAAGTTCTTCACTTTTTTTACTATAAAACTCTTTTAAATAATCTTGATAGTTTTGATTTATCTGTTTAAAATCCTCTTGAATAATTCTCCAACAATCATAAATACTATCATCACTCGCATTTCGGCTAAATAAAAAACTAATTTCCTCTAAATTACTAATCATTCTTGAAATATAATTAGTTGATAAATTTCCTGATTCAAAATGAATATTTTCTAATGTTATTGCCATTCTCTCTATTACTACAGCTTTTTCACTCATTGAATATCTATATTCGCGATTTTTAAACTCCTCTATGGTATTTACTTTTTTAGTATCTTGAATAGCTATTAAATTTCCCCAATCTACTAAAGAATCTAAATCTGATTTTATCTTCTCTATTGTATAGTTTTCAAATTCTGGAAACCCCTCTATTTTATTTAATATATCCTCTTTATATAGATGAAAGTTCATCTTTTCATATTCGTTGAAAAAAATTCTCATTATTCTTCGATACTGCTCACTTTTTGTTGTTGATAAATAAGCTGTTTCCTTTATCTCTTTTAAAATATTCATTTAATCTCTCCATTTTTATTTTTTCGTTGTTTTAATTATAGCATAATTAAAATTTTTTTTATATTGCTAATATAAAAAGTGCCAATGTTAAAAAAACATCAGCACCTAAAATTTTAGAGTTTATAATCTTCTTAAAGCAAGTTTTACTGGCATAGCATAAGTTGTAGTAATTTTTACGATTGTAGTATTATCTACTATTTCAATAGAAATATTTTTATTTTCTTTTTCTAAACTATACTTTCCATTTAAAATAATAGTTGAAGTATGTGGAATAGAAGAGTTGCTATTCCATTTTCTTGAATATATACTTACCTCTTTTAATTTTCCATTCTTCTCATATTGACTCTCATCTTTTCCCTCATATAATCTCAAATCAGGATCTACAAAGCTTAATTCTAAAGAATTCTCATTAGTTTTAATAAGTATTAAAGATGGTGTATCTACAGATTTCAGATATTTATCTTTGACATCTCCATTTTCAAATAAAGCATACCCTCTCATTTTAGATATTTCATCTTCTACAATATGAGCATTGTAATCTTGTTGTAAAACTTGATAATTAGAGTTTTTCTTAAATCTTTCTTGCTCTTCTTTATCTCCTTTTACTAAAATAGCATATTGATATTTTTGATTTTTAGGATTTTTTCCATGATTGATATATGCCATTTCATAATAATTTTCTGTAGGAATCCCTTTATTTTGATCTAAAGAGTATTGTAATCCATTTTTATACTTTAATTTACCCTCTACAACTTTATAAAGATTATTTTGAGTATCTAAAATAAAATTACTATTTTTTAGTTTTTCAACTTTACTAATACTATTTTTATCACTTAAATAATTTTGGAAAAGAGTTGTATGAGTTTCATAATCACTTTTATTCTCTATATCACTTCCTAATAGAATTACTCTATTATCAAATAGGAAAACTGATTTTCTAGCTCTATGAGTATCATTGTATTTAGAGTGTTCATGAAGTTTCATAGCAAACATACCATTATTATTTAAAGAGTTTCCTCCAGAGAATGTCTCATCTGAAAGTAGCATCTCCTCAACTCCACTATAAATATCAACTTGAGAAATTGGAGATTTTAGCTTATCTATTGGTAAAGCAATTGCTGTTGTTCCTGGGAAGTGTGACCAATCCCATCCTTGTTGAACATAACCACTTTCAATTAAAGAATTTTCTAAAATTTGGAAGTTTCCATAACTCATATATCTTCCAAATAGATTATTTTTAATATATGTTTCATTTCCCACTAAATATCTACTATATCCTTTAACACCTATTAACCAATTATCTCTTCTATGAAGTTGTAGAGATGACATATTCATTGTCCAAGCTCCTTGAGGAGTAGTTTCAGCTTTAAATCCTAAAGAGCTTAACTCTTCAGCAAATCTACCTTGAGGTGCAAGTCTTAAATATGCACTAGCTAACTCACTATCATTTCCAACTTTTTTCCCTAGAGCTAAATATCTAAAAACTTCATCTGATATTTGGAATCTATCATCTGGGTGTCTTCCGCTAATTGAAATTAGCCAAGTATGAGTATTAGAATAAACTCTAGTCATAAGAACAGCTTTTTTTACAATGTTAAATGAGTAATCATCTAAAGCAAAAGCTGTATTTCCTAAATAATACATAATAGGAGTTAATCCTTCAAAAGCTCCCTTTGCATAGGCAGGATAATTTTGCATATGGTGGAACATACTTCCATCTTCCTTAAATCCTCCAAGTAATCCTGGTGCATAATCGATAGATTTAGTAAGATAATGATTTAATTGATATAGCTGGCTTGCTGTAACTTTATCATCCTCATTTAATAATATAGCTATAAGCATTCCTGGTAACATAGTATTTAACACATCAGCATTAACACCTTTTATCTCACTATCAGGAGTATATAAAATTCCCATAGCACTATACCAAGTTACCATTTCTTTAGCTTGTTTTAAATTTTTATCTTTTAATAGTGGTTCTTTCATTAAGAAAATACTTTGATATAGTTCTCTAACTTGATACCCTAAATGATGAATTGTCCCTTGACAACTTCCCTTAGCCCATCCTTGCTCATATAGATGATTAAGCCCTTTTTTAAAAATTTCATATATCTCTTTTTTATATTTTTCATCCTCTGTAGAGTTATACATAAAAGCTAACTCTCTTAACCAGCTACCATACTCTTTAATTTGTATATCTTTTAAATATGATTTTTCCTCTTTAGAGAAATCTTTGTAAAGGACAACTGTTTGTGGTGAAACAACTGTTGTAGTCAGATATTCCTGAAGTTTCTCTCTATTTTTTTCTATTAATTTTGAATTAACTTTTACTTTTTTTATAATATCATTTTTAAATCTATTCTCTACACTTTTAATCCCTTGGATTTCCTCAGAAGTTAATTTTTTTATATTTTTATTTTGTGAAATAGCATTATAATTTTTATATAATGCCATCCAATGAGAGTTTACAGCACTATCTGCTTGTAAATTTACAAAATCAACTTGCTCATCTCTAGCATTATGTCTCGGATCAATTAAAATACTTGTATAAATTTGATCTATATAGATTTCGCCATTAACATTAGGAGCTATAAAAGTGATCTCATCCATATTTTCTTCAGCTTTTCCGCTCATATCTCTATCATATTGAATCCACATTGTTCTCCAACCAGTAAAGTTCATATTAATAGAAAAATAAGATTTTATCTCACCTTTCTTTTTAAATTGAACTTGCATTTTGTCATCTATAGGCTTTTTATTGTAGATCCACATAACAAAACTTGAACGAGCTTTTTCTTGCTTCCCTTTTTGAAAAACTTTGTATCCTACATCTCCCTTAATTGTTAAAGTAGAATTTTTTTTAAAATCCCATTTTAATGATGAAGTTCCATCTTTAAATTTTTCTTTTGTTATTTCAATTTTAGAATTCTTACCAGTAATAAAATTACTAGGAACACCTTTTTCAAATTGGTATAAAGTATTACTATAAGAAGAAATTGAAATAATAAAAACAAATAACAAATAAAAATATTTTTTGTACATAAATTTAAGTCCTCTCTTTATAATAGTATTGCTAATTTTACTATAATGTTATTTTCTTGAAAAGTAAATCATATATATTCTAGTAAGAAAATAGAAGATTGCTTTGTTATAATTTTTAAATTTATATTTCTTTATATTACAAAAAACTACACTCTTCATCTTAACTTTTTAAGATTTTGAATGTAGTCTACTATTTTAATTATTTTTGTTATTTTTTAATCTTTCAATATCTCTTCTAACTCTACTTCTAATTTTTTTAATGCATTAGCTCTATGACTAATTACATTTTTCATCTCTGGCATCTCAGCTAATGTTTTTCCATACTCAGCTACATAGAAATGAGGATCATATCCAAACCCTGTATCTCCTCTAGGAATATCAATTATCTCACCTTCTACTTCTCCTCTAAAAGAGTAAGCTCTTCCATCAGGTTTACCTAAAGTTATTACACTTACAAAGTGTGCCTTTCTATTTTCTATACCTTGAAGATTTTTTATTAACTTTGCATTATTTGAAGCATCTGTTGCTCCCTCTCCAGAATATCTAGCAGAATAAACCCCTGGCTCTTCATTTAGTGCATCTACACAAAGACCAGAATCATCAGCTATTGTTATCATTCCAGTAAATTTAGCTATCTCCAATGCTTTTTTAGCTGAGTTAGCTTCAAATGTATCTCCATCTTCTACTACTTCAGGAATTTCAATTCCATCTTTTATTGACAATATCTCAATATCCTTTACATTTTTAAAAATAGCTTTTATCTCATCTATCTTATGTTTATTTCCAGTTGCTAAAAATATTTTCATAATTATTCTCCTATTACTCTATTTTGTAATTCAATAATCTCATTAATTCCAGCTTCTGCTAAATCAAGAAGTTCATTTAATTCAGCTCTTGTATAAGTTGCCTCTTCTCCTGTTCCTTGAACCTCTACAAATCTTCCCTCTCCATTCATAACAACATTCATATCAACTTCTGCTGCTGAATCTTCAGAGTATTTAAGATCTAACATTGGAGTTCCACCAACTATTCCTACACTTATAGCAGCAACATTTGAAATAATTGGATTTTCAGCAAGTATTCCTTCATTTACTAATTTTTTCATAGCTAAAGCAAGAGCTATATATCCTCCAGAGATAGAAGTTGTTCTTGTTCCTCCATCAGCTTGAATAACATCACAGTCAATAGTAACTGTTCTCTCTCCTAATTTATCTAAATCTATCGCTGTTCTTAAAGCTCTTCCTATTAATCTTTGAATCTCCATAGTTCTTCCAGATAGTTTTCCTTTAGCAGATTCTCTTTGATTTCTCTCACCAGTTGCTCTAGGTATCATTGAATATTCAGCAGTTATCCACCCTTTACCTTGGCCTTTTAAAAATGGTGGTACTTTTTCACTAACTGATGCTGTACATATAACTTTTGTATTTCCAAATTCAATAAGTACAGATCCTTCAGCATAAAGGTTAAAATCTCTAGTTATTTTTATCTTTCTAAGTTGATTTTCTGCTCTTCCATCTTCTCTATATTTTACACTTCTTAAATCTTCTTCAATTATTAATTCTTTTGTTTCCATTCCTTTTCTCCTTATTTTCTATACTAACACTGCTTCTTTTTCTAATTCTTCACTCTCTATATTTTTTTCTTGCTTACCAAATTGTATCTCATATAGATGTCTATATAGTCCATTTAATCTTAAAAGTTCTTGATGGTTTCCTACCTCTTTTATCTCTCCATTTTCCATTACAACTATCTTATCTGCATTTATAATTGTAGATAATCTATGAGCTATTACAAAAGTAGTTCTATTTACCATAAGTTTATCTAACGCATCTTGAACTAATCTTTCTGATTCTGTATCCAAAGCAGATGTTGCCTCATCTAATATCATAATCTCTGGGTTTTGAATCAATGCTCTAGCTATTGCTATTCTCTGTTTTTGTCCTCCAGAAAGCATAGTTCCACGCTCTCCTACCTCTGTTTTAAACTGATTAGGCAATTCCATAATAAAATCATAAGCATTTGCCATTTTAGCTGCTTTTACAATATCATCTTCTGTAACTCCAGCTTTTCCAAAGGCTATATTATCATAAACAGTTCCGCTAAATAGGAAACTTTCTTGAGGAACAACCCCTATATAGTCTCTATATTTTTTTAATGAAAGATTTTTAATATTAATTCCATTAACCTCTATATTTCCTTCTGAAACTTCGAAAAATCTAGGGATCAGATTTACAAGGGTAGTTTTTCCACTTCCACTTTTTCCAACAAAAGCTACTACTTCCCCTGCTTTAACATCAAGATTTATATTTTTCAATATCAATTCTGGAGAATCATCATAATGGAATGATACATTATTAAAACTCATAGTTTCAATTTTACCATTAAGTTCTTTTTCTTCTCCATAGTGATCTTGCTCAACTGGAACATCTAATATTTCAATTACCCTATCTGCTGATGGTAATGCTTCTTGAAGATCATTATTTTTATTTACAAGTCTTTTTAAAGGTTGACTCATCAATCCTAAAGCTGTAACAAATGAGATTAGATCTCCAGCACTCATTGTTTTAGCTACTAAAATTTGATATCCTCCATAAGAAGCTACTAATAGTACCATTATAGTTGTAATAACCTCATTTATAGGAGAAACTTTAGCCTTTATCTTAGTACTTTTATATGATTTTTGAAACTCATCCATACTTATCTCTTTATATCTCTCAACCATATCATCACTATTATTAAAAGCTTTAATTACAAATACTCCTGATAGTGTTTCTTGAATAAAAGCTGTTACTGCTCCTGAAGTATCCTGTCTAATTCTTCCAGATTTTCTAATTTTTTTAGTATATTTCTTTACTGTACTAATGATTAATGGCAAAACAACAAGAGAAATTAAAGCAAGAATAAAATCTACTTGAAACATTCTAAAAGTCAATGCTACAACTGTTAAAAACTCTTTAAACATATCAAATATAATAAATCCTATTCTTCCTAATGTTGCAGAGTCTCCAGATAATCTAGCCATTATATCTCCAAGCTTATTTTGTTTAAAATATGACATTGGAAGATGTTGTAAATGTGTATATACATCTATCTTTATATCTCTTTTTATTGTCTCTGTAACATAGTTAGATGATATTGAAGCAAAATATCCTGTCACAACTTTAGTAATAGTAGCAACAAAAATTCCAATAATTACTAATACCATCATTCTAGCATTTTTATTTACCAATACATCATCTATAAGATATTTACTTAACCAAGCTGGAACTGCTCCCATTGCTGAACTTATAGTAGACATAACTATAACTGCAAGCATAACCCACTTATATTTAAAACTATACCTTAAAAAAGTATTTAAGGATTTATTTTTAAAAATTCCTAATTTTTCCTTCATTATTCTCCTTTTATAAGAAACTCCCCATAACTTTTTATTATATTATTACCAGAAAGTTTTTCTCTCACCTCTGCTATATCCCTTGCAACCTTTTCTTTGCAATTCTCAAAATGATCTAAATATTTTTCTATCTCTTGAACATTACATCTCTCCTGTAAAAGTTCTGGATAAACTTCTCTATTCAGTGTTAAATTAGGTAAAGAAACAAATCCTAATTTAAGTATATGTCTTGCTATAAAGGCATTTATAAATCCTGTTTTATATATAACTACCACAGGTATTCCCAATAGAGCTAACTCTAATGTTACAGTTCCTGAGGCAGCAATAGCAGTTTTACACTCTTTTACACATTTAGCTAAAGTTTTCTCTTCAATCTCAACTTCAAGATTTTTATAAATAGTTAAATCCTTCTCTATCCATTTTAGATGCTCTCTACTTGATAATTTCAATAAAAATTTCTCATTTTTTCTCTTTGCTATCAGTTCTAACATAATTGGAAAAAGTGATTTTATCTCCTGCTTTCTACTTCCAGGGAGTAACAAAATCTTATCTCCTGTTCTTTCAACTACTGAATATTTATCTACAAAAGGATTTCCAAAATATATAACCTTTACTCCCTCTTTTTTATAGAAATCAACTTCCCAAGGAAATATAACCATTATATGATCAGCTTTTACAAGTTTTTTTATTCTTCTCTTTCCCCAAATCCATAATTTTGGTGGAATATAGTAGAATACTTCAACTTCAGGGACTTCCTTTTTTAAAAGCTCTAAGAACTTTAGATTAAACCCTCCATAGTCTACTAAAATAACTTTATCTATCTTCTCTTTTTTTATAAACTCTATATATTCATTAGCTTTTTTCTTCAAGAAACTATATTTTTTTATTATCTCTGTAAAACCCATTATAGCTAATTCTGTTATATCTTGAATAACCTCTACTCCTTGAGCTTTACTATGCTCTCCAGCTACTCCATAGAACTTTATATTTTTATTTTCTTGATGTATAGCTTTTACAAGATATGAAAGATGGAGATCTCCTGATACCTCTCCTGTTGATACAAAAAATTTCATAAGCATCTCCTTTAAACCTTTACTCCCATTATAAAGAGATTATTTTCTTCAGCTAATTTTATAGCTTCATCTCTATTTAAAAATAGCATTTTTCCAGCTTCTCCTACTATACCCCTAGCTTTTATTGCAATAGCTCTTTTTATCGTCTCTATTCCAACAGCAGGTATATCAACTCTCATATCCTGTTGTGGTCTAGACATTTTAACTATAATTGTTTTCTCCCCTGCTAACTCTCCACCACGCAAAATAGTTTTGTCTGTCCCCTCGATTCCCTCAAGAGCAACTACTGAGGAATCTTTACATACAACTGTTTGTCCTGCATCTACTTCACTTAGAGCTTTAGCAGCTTCCATTCCTATTTTTATAGTTTTCATCTCTTCAGAAGTTGGTACTATCTTAGTATAGCATCTATCCTCAAACATAAAATTTTTCAAAAGATAATTTTGTGGAAGAACCTTTATACCATTTAATCTAAAAAATGCTATAACTGCAAAAAGGAGAGTCTCATCCTTCTTGTCAGGTAATCTCTTCAGAAGCTCCTCTCCATATTTGTCTAATTTCATCTCTTTAAAAATAAGTTCTTTTTCTACTTTTCCAAGCATCACTATTTGATCTATTCCATTTAGGAGAAAATGCTTTATTATTCCTCCTACCTCCCCAATATTAAATGCTTTAAAAGAGCTGTATTCTTTAATTTCAGGTTCAATAGTATCAAAAAGTCCTATTGGGAAAACACTGATATTTTGCTTTTCAGCCTCTTGCAAGAAATAAAGGGGTAACTTTCCATTACCTACTATTATTCCTATCTTTTCCATTATCTTGTTATCCCCCTGTTACTTCCGTTAATAAATTCTAGAAGATATTTTATATTTTTATCCTCTCCATATTGCTCTTCAGCTTGTTTAATTGCCTCTTTCAATGGAAGTCCATTTCTAAATATTATTCTGTAAACCTTTTTAAGATTAGAGATCTCTTCGTCAGTAAAACCTCTTCTTCTTAAACCTATACTATTTAATCCTCTTATCTCTGCCTTGTTTCCTTCAGCTAATACAAAAGGACAGATATCTTGGTTTACAGCACTAGCTCCACCAATCATAGAATATGATCCTATTCTACAAAATTGATGTACTGGTGTAAGTCCTCCTATTATAGCAAAACTATCTACTACCACATGTCCAGCTAATGTTACATTATTTGCAAGAATACATCCATCACCAATAATAACATCATGAGCCACATGAACATAGGCCATCAATAGATTTCCACTTCCTATTCTTGTTTCCCATCTATCATCTGTACCTCTGTGAATAGTTACAAACTCTCTTATAGAGTTTTTATTTCCTATAATAGTTTTTGTTGGTTCATTTTTATATTTTAAATCTTGAGAAGCTTTTCCAATAGAAACAAATGAAAAAATTGTATTTTCTTCTCCTATTTCTGTTATTCCCTCTATAACTACATGAGATTGTAAAACTGTATTTTTTCCTATTTTTACATCTTTTCCTATAATACAGTAAGGTCCTATTTTTACTCCATCTTCTATAACTGCTCCCTCTTCAATGATAGCAGTGCTATGAATTTCTACCAACCTAAACTCCCCCAATCTTATTTATCTGTTATACAGAATGTAAATGTCGCCTCACAAGCTACTGTTCCATCTACTTTTGCTACTCCATGAGCTTTTACAAAGTTTCTTTTTATTTTTTCTACTTCAACTTCATAAATTACTTGATCTCCAGGTCTTATAGGACTTTTAAATTTTGCCCCTTCAACTCCTACAAAGTAAGGAACTTTCCCTTCAATTCCATCCATTACAAGTACTCCTAAACATTGAGCCATTCCTTCAACAATAAGAACTCCTGGCATTATAGGATGTCCTGGAAAGTGTCCATTAAAGAACTCCTCATTGATAGTTACATTTTTTAATCCTTTTATTTTTTGTTCCTCTTTATTAACCTCAATAATTCTATCCACTAATAAAAATGGGTATCTGTGTGGAATTCTTTTCATAATTTCTAAAGTATCTAACATGTTTTCCTCCTAAGTTTTCTTTTACTAATTTTTCTTTAATAATTTTGCAAATTCTATATCTAAAGCATGTCCTGCTTTGATTGCTATTATATGAGCTTTTATAGGTCTATTTAAAACTTTAAAATCTCCTATTATATCAAGCATTTTGTGTCTTACAAACTCATCTTCAAATCTTAATCCATCTGGATTTAAAACTCCATCTTTCTTAATAACGATAGCATTTTCAAGAGTTCCTCCAAGAGCTAGATTATTTTGTTTCAAATACTCTATCTCATAATCAAAACCAAAAGTTCTTGCTGGAGCTATCTCTTTTTTATAAGTTTCTAAATCTATTTCAAACTCAGCTAATTGTGATTTTAAGAAAGTGTGATTAAATTTTATTGTATAAGTTATCTTATATCCATCATATGGTAATGCCACTATATTTTTATCATTTACACTTAAATATATAGGCTCTTTAACTACTATAGGTTCTACTTCTTCAGCTAACTCTTTAATTCCTGCCTCTTCAAATAGCTCAATAAACTTTTTAGCACTTCCATCACATATAGGAAGCTCATTTCCATTTAATTCTACTATCAAGTCAGTTATTCCTGCAACATATAGTGCTGATAAAAAATGCTCTATTGTATAAACCTCAGCTCCATATTCATTGTGAAGATTTGTTCCTCTAGTTAGATCAAAGGTATTTTCTATATCAAGAACTATCTGATTTTTCCCCTCTTCAAGATCTTTTCTTGCAAAGATAATTCCTTTATCATGTGGAATTAATCTCATATCTATATTTTCACCTTTGTGAAGCCCTATTCCTGAATAGCTTATCTCTTTTGCTAATGTCTTTCTATACATCTTAACCCCTTTCTTAATTTTTAGTTAAAAATTTATCTGCAACTGCCATAGCAATCTCTCTTCTTCCATCAACAAAATCTATCTCAACTTTCTTTTCATTTACCCCTCTGACAACTCCCAAACCAAATTTTTTATGAAAAACTTTTTCTCCAACTGAATATGGGAATGATTTTGCCTGTGCATTTTTTCTTAAATCATCAAGAGTTATTACCTTTTTAAATTGTGATAGATCTGATTTTGGCTTTTCTCTTTTAATCTCAGGCATTTTTATATTACGTTCCAATAAGTTTTCTGGAATCTCATCAATAAATTTTGATGGAGTTCTAAAACTTTCTTGTCCATACATAAATCTATTAGCTGCATAAGAGATGTATAATCTGTCCTCCGCTCTTGTTATAGCAACATAACAAAGCCTTCTCTCCTCTTCTAGCTCTTTAGGTTCAAACATTGCTCTTTGTCCTGGAAAAATTTCATCTTCCATTCCTGCTATAAATAGATTTGGAAACTCTAGCCCTTTTGAATTATGGATAGTCATTAATTTTACATAATCTCTCTCCTCTTCAAGATTATCTGTTGCACTTACTAATGAAACATTTTCAAGATACTCTCTCAATGTCATTGTCTCTACAACTTCTTCCATCTCTTTAATAGAGTTTTTTAACTCCTCTATATTCTCTCTTCTGCTCTCTGCATCTTCATATGTACTATCTAAGTAGTCATAGTATTTAATTTTGTTAATTAAAGTTTTAAAAAGCTCAGAAACAGTTTCACTTTCACTAATCTCTCTAAAATATTCCATCATATCATAAAACTCTGAAAGAACTATTCTCATATTAACTGTTAAAGTAGTGATCTCTTGAGATTTTCCCAACGCTTCATAAAGTGAAATTCCATTTTCTTTTGCAAAGTCATTTATCTTTTCTAAACTTTTATCTCCTATTTTTCTTTTAGGAACATTTAAAATTCTTGTTAGATTCAGACTATCTTGAGTATTATTAATTACTGATAGATAAGCTATAATATCTTTTATCTCTGCTCTTTGATAGAATTGCATACCACCAAAAACTTTATATGGGATATTATTTCTTAAAAATCCCTCTTCAAAAAGTCTTGATTGAGCATTTATTCTATATAAAATTGTAAAATCTCTATATTTTTTCCCCTCTTGAACTTTTCCTTTTAAAATTTCATTTACAATTAGAGAAACCTCTTCTCTTCCATCTGCACATGAAAGAACTTTTATCTTTTCTCCACTTGCCTTTTTAGTCCAAAGTTTTTTATCTCTAGCACTTGCATTATTTTTTATTACAGCATTAGCTGCATCTAGTATCACTGATGTTGAACGGTAGTTTTCTTCTAATTTTACAACCTTTGCATCTGGATAATCTTTTTCAAAATCCAATATATTTTGAATATTGGCTCCTCTAAATCCATATATACTTTGGTTTTCATCTCCAACAACACAGATATTTCCATATTTTTTAGCAATTTTATTAATAATATTATATTGAATATTATTGGTATCTTGGTACTCATCTACCATTATATATCTAAATTTTTCCTGTATTCTATTTAATACATCTGGAATTTCTAAGATTTTTTTAGTATTTACTAAGATATCTGAAAAATCCATTCCATTATTATTTTTTAAAACTATATTATATCTTCTATATACTTCAGCTATAATTTTAGCATTTTGGTTATAATTTCCCTCTGACTTTTCATACTCTTCTATTGGAGTTTCCTCCTCTTTTAATTTAGAAATTTTTGATGCTATTATTCCTTCAGTTAAGTTTTTATCTTTTACTACTAACTCTTTTAAAATACCTTTTATTACTCTTTTTTGATCATCTACATCATAGATACTGAAATTTGCACTATATCCTAAACGATCTCCATATATTCTAAGAAGTCTTAAACCAAAAGAGTGAAATGTAGATATCATTGTTTTTTTAGCATCTTCACCAATTAAATCCTCTACTCTCTCTTTCATCTCTTTAGCTGCTTTATTTGTAAATGTTACAGCTAATATACTGTATGGAGAAATTCCAATCTCTTTAATCATATGAGCTATTCTATAAGTAATAGTTCTTGTTTTTCCTGATCCTGCCCCTGCAAGTATTAATAATGCTCCCTCTATTTTAGATGCAGCTTCCCTCTGTCTATCATTTAATCTATCCAATATACTCATTAAAATTTTCACCTCTCTGAATATTAATTATACCATAAAACTACTGCTCTTATCAATGTAAACTCTCTATTTAGCCAAAATCTTAGTTTAGTTATAAAAAAAGGAAGAAGCTTTGCTTCTTCCTATATAAACTTTTTTAGTGCCATGAAAACTGGATGAAGTAGATTCTATACCCGTAATAAATACCTTAGTGCTGCTTCCTTCCAGACCTGACACGGTTCGATACTATTACGCCATAAAATTCCCCAAACAATTTCCATGACGATTAATTATATCAATTTTTTCTCTATCCGTCAATCATTAATTTTAAAACCTTTGGAATAGCTCATTTAAAATATCTTTTTTATTCTTGGATTTAAGAAATTTGATCTGCTCATCAATTTTTTCAAGTTCTCCTATTTGGATATTTAGATTCTCTTCTGAAATTTTTCTAATCTCTTCCTCTTTATTTCTTAACAACTCTTCATATTTTAAAATCTCTGATTCACTAGCTTTTTTCAAATCTTCAGATATTTTTTTCTTCCAATATCCATTATTACTATTTAAGATTCTTGTAATCTCTTTAGATAGATTACTTTTTACATATACTCTTCTTGTTTGAGAATCATATCCGTAGCTTATCTTTCCATTTTTTACCTCACTTAATAGAGGGATTATCATCTCTTTAAGTAGTGGCATTCTTAAATTCATAGTATCTACAATACTTCTTCCATTTAAATTCATATTGTTAATATTCAGATTTCCTGAAATGATTATATCTTCCTTAGATAAGATAGTTTTTTGAGTCATTGCAGCTGTTCCACCATTTATATAGTCATTAAACTCTTTTAACTCATCTAAGTCAACTTTTTGAATATCTATATTTATATATCCCTCAGGAATATCTAAATTGACATAACCATCCATTTTTCCATGACTTTGATTTTTATCTCCTGTTAACATAAAACTTATATTTTCTGTATTTCTTGAAATTCTACTAGAGATATTATGCACCTCTCCATTTAGCATAAATCCATATGTGTCAGAAGTAATATCCAATTCCTCTATATATAATTCCCATTTATTAACAGCTTTTTTATCCTCTTCTTTTCTTAACTCAAGCTCTTTTACTACCTCTCTATACTTCATTATAAGCTCATACATTTTTTTCTCATAAACTTGATTTAAATAGATGTTTATTAAAGTATCTAGATCTTTTATTACAATTTCACCATTTTTTACAAATTTTTCAATTCCATTATCTACTGAGAATTTCATCTCTGGAGAGTTTTTCATATCTTGAAGATCTAACTTCATCTGTTCTTTCTCTACTGAAAGTTTTTCATTTAAAACTTTAGCAGATTGAAGAATCTCTTTAACCTCTCTATCCATTTTAAAAATATCTAATGGATTTTTTAAACTGCTTACTTTTTTCAGATTTTTTCTTATCTCTTTAAATTCTACTCCATTTTCTATCTCTTTTATTCTAGTTTCCCAATAATTTTTCTTTTCATCTAAAAGTGAATTATTTTTCTCATACTCTGATTTTAATATATTGTTTAAGCTTAAATCATTTATTCTAATTTGGTCTAAATAGCTACTTTCAATATTTTTTACTATTTTATTTTTACTTTCCTCTGTGTCTGCTGGAATTACAACTTGATAAGCATCTAAAGGCTTTTTATTAAAGTTTCCATCTATACTTCCATCAGTCTTTCTATCTGTTAAAAAATCAAATTTAATAATATGTGCTTCACTTATAAGAACTTTCTTATCTGAGATATACACATCATAATCAGCATTAAACTCCCCAATAGTTACAAAGTTTTTCATTCCATCTCTTTGACTTGTAAAATCAATATCTTTTACAACTATTCTCTTACTAAAAGGTGAAAAATCAACACTTCCAATATCAACTTTTCCTTTATTTAACTCTGTTAATTTCTCCTCAAGAATATACTTTACTATAAGATCTTTTGATAGATATGCTCCACCTAACAAAATAACAAAAGCTCCTAAAACTCCCATTCCAATCTTTTTTATATTCATACCTTCAACTCCTTAACTGAATTTTTTAGCTAAAATTCTAGTTTTTCCCTTTTTAGTTTCTCCTAAGATTGATTCAATTATAAATTTTCCTTTTTTCCTTATAGAGATAATATCCTTCTCCTTGATTACTCTGCTTTTTTCTTTTTCCACTCCATAATTTAACAATACTTCCCCAGCTTCTATTTTTTCACTTCCATCATTTCTTGAGAAGTTCCCTAATGCTGAAACTATCACATCAAATCTCATTGATGCTACACTTTCTACAATATCTATAAATTCACTTTCAGGTATCTCTTGAAATTTTATCTCCTCAATCTTTACTGGAGTTTTACCTATCTCTTTTAAATTATCAACTAAAAAATCAAATAGCTCTTCATTTATTATACCATAACAAACACCATTTTTTACTATTAAATCCCCTAATATCTCTCTTTTTATCCCTAAAGACATTATTGTCCCTAAAAAATGTTTATGTTCTAGCTCTTTAAATTTTGAACTATTTATTATTTTAAAATATTTTACAGGAAATTCTAAAAATTCTCTATCAAAATCTCTTGGGATTATTCCTATCATTCTTTTTTCACAGCTATCATTTAATCCAACTGTTTCAAAATCTACCCCTTCATTTATACTATTCAATCTACTCCAAAATTGTGGTGGGTAAAAATATTTAGTATATACTGGATAATCTATCTGCTGACATAGCTCTATATCATCACAGAAACTTCCTATTAAGGTACTATCTATTTCAGAAAATAAACTTTGCAACTTTTTTCTATCCAAAATTTTCTCCTCTCATTCTTACAAAAATTTTCATATTTAGATTTTATCTAATTTTTTATAAAAAATAAATAGTTTTTTTATTATTTATACATCTTAATTTCTGTGAGATTCTAATATTAAATTGAAAAAAAGTTTTTTTTATGTTAAAATTAACTGATTATTTGTTAATTAAGGAGATGAATTTTTTATGGTAAAAAGAAAATATATAGCCCCTAATGCTATTACTGCTGCTGGACTATTCCTAGGTTATATGAGTATTACTGCTTCTAGTAAGGGAGAATTTATTCAAGCTATATGGTTTATTATCTTAGCAATGGTTTGTGATGGACTAGATGGAAAAACAGCTAGAAAATTAGATGCTTTTAGTGAATTTGGTAAAGAGTTTGACTCTTTCTGTGATGCTGTATCATTTGGACTAGCTCCTAGCCTTTTAGTTTATAATATTCTTATGGCAAATGTTGCTAGAAGTGCATTTATTCTTCCAGTTTCGTTCCTATATGCTCTTTGTGGTATTATGAGATTGGTTAAATTCAATATTATAACAGTTGCTTCTAGTGAGAAAGGTGACTTCAGTGGAATGCCTATTCCTAGTGCAGCATCAATGGTTTGCTCATATATTCTTTTCTGTGATACTATGAGAAAAAATTTCGATGTGGATCTTTTTAATTTAGATATTTTTATTGCTATAACTGTAATAGCTGCTGTACTTATGGTTAGTACTATGAAATTTAAAACTCCTGATAAAGCTTTTCCTTTTATACCTAAAAAGTTCGCAGGACCATTTATTTTAGCAGTAGTTGTTACTTTAAAATACAGCTTATTTATTGTTACATTTACTTATGTTATTTTAAATATAATGACTCATATTACTAAAAGATTTGAAAACAGTCATGAAGATCATGATGACGATAATGAAGAGTTAATTGAAGTTATTGAAGAAGAAGTTGAAGAAAAATAATTTTTAATAGTTACTTAGAGCTAAGTTTAGTTATTTACTAACTTGGCTCTTTTTTATTTAAACTATAATTTATCTAGCTAAGCTCAGCTTTCTAGCACATCGCTAGGGTTACAGCAAAGTACCTTTGCTATTTACGTTAATTAGTTAATTAAA
>OGRS01000435.1_pt1 | contig 41008 bp, 39 predicted proteins | sample 1553561 | NCBI WGS metagenome assembly OGRS01 (sample SAMEA2580103, study PRJEB22360) | human gut metagenome | biome: human gut; feature: human-associated habitat; material: faeces | place: Denmark | collected 2008/2010
CTGTGCAAAATCTAAGTAACAGGCGTATCCGCCGATATTTGGTCTGCCGCCTAAAACGGCCGGAAGCACGTGACTTTAGTCATGTGAGGTTCACAAGCTCGCTTTCTGTATTAGATTTGTATTACTGCTAGAACAACTTTCCAAGTATAGCATAAGAGACGGGGAGCAGGAAACCCAAAAAGGAATTGTTTGTCTTTCTATACAATCATGTTATGCATGACATTGCACACAGCAGGCAGAAAAATCCGAATGGAAAATTTTTCTGTTACTTTTTTGATTTTTTCAGTGACTTTCCTCTATGATCTATGGTACACTAATCCATGCGCGTTAAAAACGAGAATAGAATATCAAATGGAGGAAATCTCAAAATATGAGCAAAAAGAAAGGCGAAGGCCTGAAATCATTCAACAGGGGATTTAACGTGCCGGATACCTACATTATCATCTTTTTTGTGGTAGTTATCGCGGCCGTCATGACCTTCCTCGTCCCGAAAGGCTATTACGAGACGGAGGATGTCACATACCTGATGAACGGGGTAGAAAAGACCCGTACCGTCATCAAAGACGGAAGCTTCCAGTATCTGACCGATGCTGCAGGAAAACCGGTCACAGAAGGTGTTGCATTGTTCAGCGGCGACGGTGGAACCGGATTTTTCAATTATATGTATAACGGAATTATCAGCAGCTCCGCCATCGAAATCATCGCATTTCTGATGGTAGTCGGCGGCGCTTTCGGTATCATGATCCGCACCGGAGCCGTTGAAGCCGGTCTGATCGGCCTGATCCGTAAAGCAAAAGGAGCCGAAAAACTGCTGATCCCGGTCCTTTTCGTCCTGTTTTCCCTCGGCGGAGCCGTGTTCGGAATGGGAGAAGAGGCCCTTCCGTTCACCATGATCCTCTGCCCGCTGTTCGTCGCTGTCGGATACGACACCGTCATTGCCGTGCTTGTTACGTACGTGGCAACACAGATCGGCTTCGGATCTTCCTGGATGAACCCGTTTTCCGTCGGAATCGCACAGGGAATCGCCGGCGTTGACGTCTTCTCCGGCGCAGGTTTCCGTATGGTGATGTGGGTCGTATTCACCGCTCTTGGCTGCGGCATGACCATGTTCTATGCAGCAAAAGTCAAAAAGACCCCGGAAATTTCCGTTGCTTACGAAAGCGACCAGTATTTCCGTGATCAGAACGAAAAAACAGGCATCGACGAGGGCCATTCCTTCGGCATCGGCCATATCTTAGTTCTGGTAACACTGGCCGTTACCGTTGTCTGGGTCATCTGGGGCGTTATGGCAAAAGGCTATTACATGGCCGAAATCGCAACCCAGTTCTTCATCATGGGAATTGTGGCAGGTGTCATTGGTGTCATTTTCCATCTGAACAATATGAAAGTAAATGACATTGCCGTTTCCTTCAAAGACGGCGCAAAAGACCTGATCGGCGCAGCACTCGTTGTTGCGATGGCACAGGGCATCATGCAGGTGCTCGGCGGTTCTGATCCGACCACCCCGACCGTTATCAACACCATTATGTACGGCATTTCACAGGCCCTGGCCGGTCTTTCCGGTGCAGCCGCAGCCGTGCTGATGTATGTGTTCCAGTCGGTCTTCAACTTTTTCGTCGTATCCGGCTCCGGCCAGGCGGCGATCACCATGCCGATCATGGCACCGCTCGCGGACCTTCTCGGCGTATCCCGCCAGACATCCGTCCTTGCGTTCCAGCTCGGTGATGCCTTCACAAACCTGATCGTCCCGACCTCCGGCTGCCTGATCGGCTCCCTGGCGATTGCAAAAATCGAGTGGTCGAACTGGATCAAATTCATGTGGAAATTCTTAGGGATACTGATGATTGGAGCAGTCATTACGATTCTGATTGCGGTTGCCATTGGATTTTAAGAGGAGTGAGAGAAAATGATATTATTTCAGAACATAGACGTCTATGCGCCGGAATACCTCGGAAGAAAAGACGTTCTTACTGTGTATGATAAAATTGTCAAGATCGCAGATGCCGGCACGATAACGGCAGACGGCCTGCTCTCTGGCGCGGAGACCGTAGACGGAACCGGACTTGTCCTGACACCTGGCTTTGTTGACTGCCATGTTCACGTGCTCGGCGGAGGCGGTGAGGGCGGCTTTGCCAACCGCACCCCGGAGGCGACGATGGAAGGCCTGAACAAGTTCGGTGTGACAACCGTTGTCGGCTGCCTCGGAACTGACGGCATTGGCCGTGACATGTGCGCGCTCGTGGCAAAAACAAAAGGCCTCCGGGAGCAGGGCATGTCCGCCTGGTGCTACACCGGCAGCTACCAGGTTCCGGTGCGCACACTGACGGATGGAATTACAAAAGATATCATGATGATCGAAGAAATCATCGGAACCGGCGAAATCGCCATCTCGGACCACCGATCCTCACAGCCGACCTTCGAAGAATTCGCACGGCTGGCAGCAGACACGCGCCTCGGCGGTGTTCTTTCCGGGAAAGCGGGAGTGATCAATGTCCACCTTGGCGACGGTGCAAGATGTATGGAGCTGATCGAACGCGTCATCAGCGAAACCGAAATCCCGGCCAGCCAGTTCCTCCCGACCCATGTCAACCGGAACGAGAAGCTGTTCCAGAAGGCAATTGAATACGCCGTAAATGGCGGTGCGGTCGATTTCACCGGAAATGAAGAGATCGATTACTGGGAAACTGTCTGTGATGAAGTCCGCGTGTGCAAAGGAATCCGCCGCATGCTGGATGCAGGCGTGAACCCGAAACACATCACCATCTCATCCGACGGTCAGGGCAGTCTGCCGATCTTTAATGAGAAGGGAGAATTCCTGCGGATGGGCATGGGCCAGTCGAGCTGTTTGCTGAAAGAAGTAAAAGAATGCGTGGAGAAAGCGGGAATTCCGCTGGAAACCGCAATTTCGACGATTACGGCAAACCCGGCAGAGATCCTGTCACTGAAAGGAAAAGGAAAAATCCAGGAAGGGTTTGATGCAGATCTTTGCGTACTGGATCAGGGACTGGAGATTCAGGAAGTCGTTGCACGGGGGAAGACGGTGTATCGGAAATAGCATATTGGTAATATTGGGAAAAGGTCACAGCTTTGCGGAGCTGCGGCCTTTTTTGATGGGAATGCCTGCGGAAAGAATGTTTTACAATAGTATTTTGTAAGAAGGTACGATATAATGAACATATATCTTGCGACAGGGAAGGAGAAACTGCAGTGTCGGAAATAAAACTTTTTGAGGTCGGAACGGTTGTGAAAGAGCGCACCTCTTCCACGGTAGTATTGGAGAAACAACTGCAAACAACAATAGAGCAGAACATGGAGACATTTTTCGGCGTTCGTTTTCTGAAAAGTGAATATATGATCACATCCGGAAGAATGGACAGCATCGGAATTGATGAAAATAATAGCCCAGTGATTTTTGAGTATAAGAGAAGCTCGAGCGAGAACGTAATTAATCAGGGATTATTCTATCTGGATTGGCTTCTGGATCACAAAGCGGATTTCAAACTGCTTGTGATTGAAAAATTGGGTATGGAAGTAGCAGACCAGATTGATTGGTCGGTGCCTTGTGTGATTTGTATTGCAAATGATTTTACGAAATACGACGTGCATGCAGTGAATCAGATGCAGAGGAATATCAAGTTGGTGAAATATCGGAAATACGGAGATGATTTGCTACTGTTTGAGCATTTGAATACTCCGGTGGCAAAGCCAGTAACGGAAACATCAACCATTTCAACAACAAGTAGTACATACACACAGAAAACACATTTAGAGAAGCTGGCATCAGCAAGCAGCCATTTCAAAACATTATATACGGCGCTTTGTGACTACATCGAATCGCTGGGAGACGATCTTGTTCCAAACCAATTGAAGCTGTATTTGGCCTATAAGAAAGTGCAGAACATTTTCTGCATTGAAATTTATAACAAACAGATCCTGCTCCGAATGAAACTCGCCCCGGACACTGTTGAACTGGAAGAAGGATTCACAAGAGATACCCGCGGGATTGGACATTACGGAACGGGGGAGCTAGAAGTGTCAATCAAGACGGCAGAAGATTTTCAGAAGGCAAAGAAGCTGATTGATCGGGCGTATCAGGAGACGTTATAAAGCATGGTAAAAACTGGAAAATGATGAAAAAATTTGAATTGTAAAGTCAAATACGTTACAATTTAAAGTTAGAACAGAGAGGATGAAACGGTGAAAGAAGAAATAATACAAAACATAAATCAAGGGTTGGAAGCAGCCTATATCAATGGAAATCTTGCTTCAAATCTGGAATATAAACCGAGTTTTATATCAAACAATCCAGAAGAGGGTAAAAAAGTTATTTCTTCTATTGAAGAAGAGTTACTTCGCTGTGAACAATTCCAGATTAGTGTGGCATTTATCACAATGGGAGGAATTACGCCCCTCCTGCAGACGTTAAAAGAACTCGAGCGAAAGAGAATCCCGGGGCAAATTCTTACAACGAACTACTTAGATTTTAGTGAGCCAAGAGCGTTGGCAAAACTGAATGAATTGAAAAATATTACGCTAAAAATGTATGATGTGGAAGCTGCCGATAATGGATTTCATACCAAAGGATACATTTTCAAAAAAGAAGAAGTTTATAGAATTATCCTTGGCAGTTCGAATATGACAAGCGCAGCGCTTACCAGCAACATAGAGTGGAATACAAAGATTATATCGACTGAGCAGGGTGAAGTAGCAAGTGAGATTGTAAAAGAATTCAATTCATTTTGGAAGTCAGAGTATGCTTTGGATTTTGAAACCTTTTATGAAATTTACAAAGCACGCTACGAGATCATCAAACATCAACGAGAAGAGGCTAAAAAAGACAGGATTCCGTCTTTTGAAAAATATAAATTAAAGCCGAATTCCATGCAGGAAGAATTCATTGTTAATCTTCGAAAAATCATTGAAAAGGGTGAGAAAAGAGCATTATTGATTTCGGCTACGGGAACTGGAAAAACATATGCATCAGCATTTGCAATGCGTGAATTAGGTTTTAAGAGAGTATTATTTCTTGTCCACCGGGCGCAGTTAGCCAAACAAGCCAAGAAGTCTTTTGAACGAGTGTTTAATAATTCTGTCTCTATGGGCATCGTAGGCGATGGAAAACACGAATATGGCTGTGATTTTGTATTTGCTATGGTAGAGACGCTAAATAGAGATCAGCATTTGTTTCAATATGAAAAAGATGCATTTGATTGTATCATTCTCGATGAAGCACACCATAGTCCAGCGAATACCTATCAGAAAGTAATGAACTATTTTGAACCACAGTTATTTTTAGGTATGACAGCTACGCCGGATAAACGGGATGATCATATAGAAGGGCGAAATGTCTATGAACTTTTCCATCATCAAATAGCACATGAAATTCGATTACAGAAAGCAATGGAAGATCACTTGCTGTGTCCTTTTCATTATTTCGGAATCAGTGATATTTCGCTGATAGATGATAAAACGTCTAAAGGAAAGAATCTTACAGAAAAAGATTTTAATCTTCTTACAAGCGAAGAACGGGTAGAACATATCATTGAGCAGGCGCAGTATTATGGCTATAGTGGAGAACGTGTGAAGGGATTGATTTTCTGTAGTAGAAATAAAGAATGTGAAACATTATCGAGAATGTTCAATGAACGTGGTTATAGAACGCTTGCGCTTAGCAATGAAACACCACAAAAGCTCCGAGAAACAGCATTTGAACGTTTAGCTATGAGGGAAGAGGATGCAACGGATGAATTACAGCCCTTGGATTATATTTTCTCTGTAGATATTTTAAATGAGGGCATTGATATTGTTGAAGTCAATCAAGTCATTATGCTTCGGCCTACACAATCGCCCATTGTATTTATCCAACAATTGGGACGGGGGCTGCGTAAGGCGGAAGGAAAAGAATATGTAGTGATTCTGGATTTTATCGGAAATTACAACAATAATTTTATGATTCCAGTCGCTTTATCCGGAGACAATACCTACAATGCGGATGTGATTCGGAAATATGTTATCAGTGGAAATAGTACCATTCCGGGAGCATCTACCATTCATTTTGATGAAATAGCAAAAGAAAAGATTTTTCATGCGATTGACTGTATCAAACCAAGCACCTTGAAAGAATTGATGAAAGAAGGATACGTTAATCTGAAAAACCGTCTCGGAAGACGTCCAATCCTTTTGGATTTTTATGAAAACGCGGAGATGGATCCTCTTGTAATTATTAAGGAATACAAAACTTATTATTCTTTTGCAGAACAAATGGAGAAAAATGAGCAGCTGTTTCGGCTGTCAGAACAGGAAAAGACAACACTGGAATATTTGTCAAAGACGATATTAAGCGGTGTCAGACCAGATGAATTGGAGATTTTGCGATTGTTTTTAGAAAAAAATCAAATTACATATTCTGAAGTTATTGATAGCTGCAAAGAGCGATATGGTTATGAGATAACAACGCAAAAGATTGATCTTGCATGCGATGTTTTGAAAGGCAAATTTGTCACAAACAGCACGGAAAGAGAGAAGTTTTACCAGATTGATATTCTGGAATCAGATGGAGAGAATCGTTTAAAGAGAATTTTAAGTTATACAGAACGCCTAGCACATAAGGATTTTTATGATCAGGTCCAGGACATTGTGGCTGTTGGTTTAGCCAGATATCAAGATAAGTACGCAAAACCATATAGAAATGGAGTGCCATTTGTACTTTATGAAAAATACTCAAGAAGAGATGTTAGTTTGCTTATGAATGCAGGCAAAGATTTGTCGTCAACAATGTATGGAATGTCGCAACTAGGAGACGATGTTTTCATTTTTGTCACGTATCATAAAGAAGAAAACACAGATGAAGAAAAAGAATATGTTGATGGAAAGCCTGATTATGCGGATGAATTCGTAGACAACGTAATTTTTAGATGGGATTCCCAAATTGATAAAAAGTTAGATGGTGCATATATGGATAAGGTTTTAAATACACCAAGAAAACATCTTTTTGTTCAAAAGACGGATGCAGAAAACAATTTTTTCTATATGGGAGAATTTGATGTCTTGGAGGCTCATGAAGCGGAAAAGAAAAATAATAGAGGTGTATTAAAACCGATTTGTAAATTAAAATTTAAAATGCAAACAGCAGTAAGAGAAGATTTATTGAGATATTTGCAGAGTGGAAAAACAATGGAGGAAAAGTAAAATGAAAACAATCAGAGTTGTTGCAGCAGTAATAAAAGCAGTAAATAAAACAGGAGAATCCATCATTTTTGCAACACAGAGAGGTTATGGAGAATTTAAAGGCGGCTGGGAATTTCCGGGAGGAAAAATTGAAAAAGGCGAGACACCACAGGAGGCTTTGAAAAGAGAAATTATGGAAGAATTGGATACAGAAATAGAAGTGGGAGAATATATTGATACGATTGAGTATGACTATCCGGCATTTCACCTTTCTATGGATTGTTTTTGGTGTGAAGTTTTAAATGGAGATCTCGTATTGAAAGAACACGAAGCGGCAAAGTGGTTGACGAAAGAAGAACTGAACGAAGTAGAATGGCTACCTGCAGATATTACATTGATAGAGGAAATTAGAAAAGGAATGTAGGAACAGAAAATTAGGACATATTTCACGAAAAGTGCTGTCGAGTAGAAAAATGAGTGAGGGTGGAAAGAAACTATGACCTTGGAGCAAACAAAAAAATTTACAGAGCAGGACGAAAATACACTGCAATATTATAATCAAAATGCGACTAAATTTATTGAAAATACAAAGAGTGTTGAGTTCCATTCCGTACAGGATAAGTTTCTTTCCTGCCTTTCGGCCGGCTCTTATATTTTGGATTTTGGCTGTGGATCTGGACGCGATAGTAAATATTTTCTGGAAAAAGGTTATCGTGTCGATGCGGTAGATGGATCGGAAGAAATTTGTAAAATTACCAGAGAATATGTCAAAATTGAAGTGAAAAAAATGTTATTTTCGGAACTTTCGTTCGTAAATAAGTATGAGGGGATATGGGCGTGTTCTTCTATCTTACATCTTTCGAAAGACGAATTACAAGATGTTCTATATAAAATGATGCGTGCCCTAAAGAAAGAAGGATATATTTATACTTCCTTCAAGTATGGAGAATATGAGGGATATCGTGAAGAACGATATTATACCGATTTTACAGAAAATTCTTTTGCGGCATTTATAAAAGACTTTTCAGAAATAAAGATAGTAGAATACTGGATATCGAAAGATGTCCGTCCGGGTAGGAGTGAGGAAAAGTGGTTGAATTTGATACTTCAAAAATCGGATATAGTTTGAAACTGGATGGGAAATATTACAATACATTAGATATTGAAGGGTTTTCACACATGATGAAAGATCCGTCCTATTGTTACAAGTTTTATTGGTTGGAAGCGATTGTCCAGCTTATTGCGGAAGGCGTAAAAGAAACCACTTTTGATGCGGTGATCGATGAAATGATTTGCAATGCATGGTACTCGGTCCGCGAGTTTCACATCCATCTGAGCGGAATGCCAATCGATGGACAAGTAAAAGATGGATTGGAGAGAGCTGTAAGTAAATTATCAGAACTCAGCAATCTGCCTGCAAATGCATCCAAGGTAGAAATTAAAAATGCGATTAAAAAGTATGCACTGGAATTGAAAACATCAAAAGAGCAGCTCACCAATATGGTTCCATACAGAGCTCTTGCAGGATTTTTTGATAGAGCGGAAGAACCAGCAGATTGGGGAAGCGTACGGCGAATGACGGAATATATTGAGAGAATTAATGAGCACGTTGTGATATTACCGTATACACTGGGAACAGGGAGTAAGCTCAAAAAAGAAATATATTTTCAGCCATCTTGGACAAAGATGATTCAGGATAACACGGTATCGATTCTCGGATGGATTCAATATGAAAAGGTCAAATGGTTGCAAAACAATAATCCAGAAGTTCCAGGTCTTGTATATAAACTGGCGCCGATGGATGAGAAAATGCGGAAATTGAATCATGTGCGGAAACTATGGGAGGGTATTCTGGAACTGACGGAAGTCAGAGACGTGTTTACCGGAGAAGTTGTCGCGCCAAAAGCATATGATGTAGATCACTTTATTCCATGGTCGTTTGTCATGAACGATGAACTTTGGAATTTGATGCCGATGGATTCTTCCTTGAATTCGGCGAAAAGTAATAAGCTTCCGAAATGGGATCCGTTTTTTGAAAGATTTGCTGAGAATCAGTATTTGCTGTATGGGTTTATTCATGAAAAGCCGGGAATACATAAATTGTTTGAAGGATGCTATCGAGATAATTTACATTCTATCTGGGCTGGAAGAGAACTGTATTGCAAGGGAAATTCACGGGAGCAGTTTTATAATATTTTACAGAAGAATATGCAACCGATGTATGACTCGGCGAGACGGCAGGGGTATGAGGTTTGGAATAGGGGGATGTGAATGGGAAAATCCTTAAAAGAATGGTGTATGGAACATGACTGACAAGATATTTTGGTGCGATGGGATAAAGAAAATGTAGAAGATCCAGAAAGATGGCCATATGGTAGTGAAAAAAAGTAAGCTGGATTTGTGAGTTTGGCCATCGTTGGGAAGCATCACCTAATAAGATAATATCTAAGAAGACAAGCGGGTGTCCTTACTGCGCGAATCAGAAGGTGTGGAAAGGATTTAATGATCTAAGCACTTTTCGACCGGAAGTCGCTCAAGAACGGAATTTTGAAAAAATAAGAATTTGACACCAGACAAAGTGACCGTTTGCTCAAATAAAAAAGTATGGTGGAACTTTATAGGGTCTGACCACCTTACGCAATGAGGCCAGTAATAGTACGAGGAAGATTATATGGATAAATTTGTAACATTTTCTTTTGGATTTTATTATGTGATTGGAGTATGTGTTTTTTGGAGCAATTTATCTTATTCAGTTGCCACGTGTACAAAAGAAATTGTAAAGCAGAGACATTTAACCGATGAAGAGGGAAAAAAGATATGTGGAAGTTATTGTGCTAGAATATTATTTCAAACAATAATAATGTGTATTTTCCCAGGGCTATTTAAATTGTATCTTATGATTAATAGTTCTTACAACAGTAAATATATTATAACGTCAGGGTTATTTACTGTCATATGGCTTTTTATAACCGGAGCTATAATTAAAACAATATATCATATTGTTTGTAATAAAATAGAAATTTTTAAAGAATTTGAGTTCGACAAATATTATCAAAATAAAGAATTTTTATGGGTAACTTGCCCAATGTTATATGGAGTACTATTTAATTTTTATGATAATAACTATAAATGAGCAAATTCTAAATTTTGCACAAAATAAAGACACCCTCCGCTGAATGATGTATAATTGAAGTGCGAACATCAACCTACTCACGCAAACAAGGGGGTGCCTGTTGCAAATATTATACATCATTCCAATAAAATTTACAATTACCTAAAAGCTTTAAAACTCCATCATTTTTTGTCGGATATTTATCTCCAACATTTAATGACCATTATTATTTCTGTCTTTCTCCGTGGATACCGCGGTAAGACCGTTGATTTTTCTATTGTCAGCCAGCATCACAGAACAACAGTAGCTTATTTTCTGAATCATGGAAAATGGAACGATTCTGCATTGCAAAAAGCTCTGAAAAGCAGCATTGTCGAACTGATTTATCAGGAGGCCCGTTCTTCTGGCCAGCCTGTTTTCTGCATTGTAGATGATACGATTGCTTCTCATGTCAAGCCCTCGTCACAGGCCTTGCATCCCATCGAAGCTGCGTATTTTCATCAATCGCACCTGAAAGGCCGGCAGGATTATGGACACCAGGTTGTTTCCGTCATGCTTTCCTGCAATGGAATCACATTAAACTATGCGGTCATCCTATACGATAAGACAAAATCAAAAATTAAAATCGTACAGGATATCGCCACGGAACTGCCGGAAGCCCCGGTGGTTTCCTACTTTCTCTGTGACAGCTGGTATACGTTCGTGGACCTCATGAAAAGCTTCCTGAAAAAAGGATTTTATACGATTGGTGCATTAAAAACCAACCGTATCCTTTATCACATGGGCATCCGTCAGAAAGCCAGCGAACTTGCACTTCATATGCGGAAAAGCGATCCAAATGTCAGCCTTGTGACCGTTGACAAAAGGAAATTTTACGTTTACCGTTACGAAGGAAATCTCAATAAGATTTCAAATGCAGTTGTTCTTCTGAGTTACCCTGAGGAATGCTTTGGGAATCCAAAGGCGCTGAGGATATTTATTTCCACTGACGTGTCCCTGTCTACGCAGGAGATTCTTGATTCGTATGCCAAACGCTGGTCGATCGAATTGTTTTTCCGGCAGAGTAAACAGAAGCTGGGGCTGGACAAATATCAGATCCGATCCAGCCAGGGAATCCAGCGTTACTGGTTGATCATGTCATTAACCCATTATCTGTGCTGCATGTGTAAAGGTAAATACTGCACATTTGAAGAAGGTTATTTTTACCTTCAAGAACAGTTAAAGGAAGAACGGATTACGGCCATTTATCGGTTGATCCAGCATGGAGCTTCGCTGAAGGATGTTTTAATGATTGCAGGGTAATTTTGTGCAATTTTCGTTATTTGCTCATTTTATAGATAATAAAATATTTTTTATGATATTAGCAATTGTACTAGGAAAATATATTTGGATGGATTCTTTTGAGCGTTTATCATGGGGAACATATAAAAGAAAGATAAAAAAGTTTTTGAAGAATACAAAAGATGATATTTTTTTGATAGCGTGTCAATCTGTGGTTGTAGGATATTTAGTGATTGGGTGGTATGTAACTGGAAAAATAATTCCGGATGAAAAAAATATATTGTATTTGGTAATATTAGCGGTATGCATAATGCCAATGATAGATATTGCGATGTGGAGAGTTTTGAATTTGTATGCAGACCAAATAAAAAAATCTGAGAATTGTAGAGATAAGTGATTTATGATTCCGTTGGAATATTTATTTAGATGGGAGCTGTTATTTTAATAAGGACTGTCGCATTACAATGGAAAGTGAATCTGAAAGTTTTGAAAGGATAAGCATTTTAGATAAACGAGATTTATTGAGATCTGACCGTGTGCCAAGAAAAGGACATATAGAGTGGGTGAAGTGGCACTAGATAAGCTTGGCTACTTATGATTCGTAGTAGATGCTAGGAGAGTCTGCACTCATTAATTATTAACAAATAAATGAAATTGAGGTGAAAATTATGTCAAAAGGTAATAAAAAGCAATATAAACAATTTGCAATAAATTCACTTGAAGATGGTTGCTTGGTACTAAAGAGTCTTATTGTACCAGTAATTATCGATTTGGAAAAGTTTCGGAATTATTCGGATGAAGCCGAGGTACTTTTGGAAAAGTACAAATTAGATGGTTTTATCCCAGCAAACATATATGATTCTATTCATGATAAGATTCTTTATCAGCAGAGAGAATTACTTCGATTTATGGCAGATCATCAGTCTTCATCTTTTTCCTACATTAGTGTAAGGGAACTTCTCGAAAAGAAGGGATTTTTAAAAAGTAGTCTTACTGAGAATAGTAATAAAACGCTGAAGGAATTGCTTGATATAAGAAATTGGTCATTTCATAATGCGCAATCTATGTTAGTGGCTGATTTAGAGATGGCAAAGAAATCAATTCCGTCTGAAATGGTTGGATCAGTAGAAATTAAACCGATGTTGAATCCTGTTGTTATTAGAAAAGTGAAGACATACACATGGAAGATGTTTGCCGATTTTGTCTTTCATAATAAAGTTCGTTTAGCCCAATTTGAATTGATTCTTTCGGAAATGAAAAAAGACTATCAAGAAATGTATGGTTTTCTATCAGATACAGCTTTTATACAGACAAGTAGTGGATTAAGTCGAGAAGTGCAATATATAGAGCAAGAAATAGAGAACCAGAATCCAAAGAAAGCAGGAAGTAGTATTGCTTCCTTATCGATGAAAATTCAAAAAGGAAAATATGATGGATCAAATGAGCGCTACTAAGGGGCTTCCACCGTTAACCACATAATTTAGATGGAGAAAAATATGCTTTCGGAAAAACAAAAGAATGAAGTACTAAAATTGATATCCTATAAGCAAGAAGGAGCATACTGGGATTTTAAAAAGCAATGGTATGAAGATGGAAAGCAGGCAGATTTATTACATGATATTATCTGTATGGCGAATAATCTAGAAAATCGAGATGCATACATCATTATTGGCATAGATGAAGAAAAAGATTATTGTGTTAATGATTTGACAAATTCTGCGGATAGAAAAACGACGCAGATGTTGGTAGATTTTTTAAGAAATAAAAAATTTATGGGTGGGATAAAACCGCATGTAATGGTGGAACCATTGCAATTGGAAAATGGTGTGATTGATGTTATAATAGTAAAAAATGGATATTATACTCCATATGTTTTAGAAGAAAATTATCGAAGTGTTAATGCGAATAATATATATACAAGAATTATGGATAGTAATACACCTAAAAATAAAACAGCAGAAATCTCACATATAGAATATTTATGGAAAAAGAGATTTCGCTTATTAGATACATCACTTGAGCGGGCATTTTTCTATTTGAAAAGTAAAGAAGATTGGTTGGATGTAGAAGACAATAGTTCTATGATTCGTAAGTATTATAAGTATGCGCCAGAATACATTATTGAACATTGCGAATGCGATGATAGAGATGGATATGAATATTATCTATTTAGTCAAATGGATAGTAGACCACATTGGCACAATATTTATATTAGATATCATCAAACTACTTTGTTTTCTACAATTGGAATAGCACTTGATGGCGGTAGATATTTTACAAACGTTCCATGGACGGGCTTTTTGTTTGAAGGATTAAATGAAAAAAATATTTCTTTTAAATTTATGGTAAATGACACAAAAGAAATGATATTACATGAGTTTTTGTGTGATAATGAAAGTCACGAAGCATTGAGTGCAAGAGGAAAATTTGAAGAATGTATATTAATTTTCTTTTCAGAAGAAGAGAAAGAAGATTTTAAGAAATATGCAGCTGATAAGTGGATAGAAAGACAAAAATATTTGGAAGATGAACAATTGCCCTATATGAAATTACCAAAAAGTTATAGGCAAGATGCATTTAAAGAAGAATATGAAAATGCAATTGTATTGAGAAAAATGCTGAAGGAATATAGAAAATGTAAAAATAGAGATTTTGAAAATATTAGTTGATTTTAGCTAAAAACTTTGAAGAATCTTTGAGTTGATGCTATGAGGGAAAAGAGCCAATAGATTTCATATCAGAACTCTTTTTGCTTCGATTTTAATCGTACGTGAATTGTCAGAGTACATGAAACTGCTTTGTGTAGATGAAAAAGTCCAATTTTCAAAGAAGAATTAATGGCTTATCATTATTAGTATTGATGGTCATAGATATGAGTCAGGTTATTGATGCAGAAAGGATAAGTATAATAATGAGTGATAGAATTGCACTAGTAATTGGAAATTCCAATTACCAATATGTCGAACCGTTAAAAAATCCTAAAAATGATGCTAATGATATAACAGCTGTATTACAGAAACTCAACTTTGACGTAACAACATTGTTAGATGCATCGTTGACAGATATTCAAGGGGCTGTGAATACTTTTTTGAAGGATCTTGATGAACATGCCGTTGGATTACTATTTTATGCGGGTCATGGTATGCAAATTGAAGGAAAGAATTATATTATCCCAATAGATCTTCAGATGACTAGTGAAGCAAAGACTAAAGTATCTTGCTACAGTTTAGATGTTTTTCTTGAGGGAGTATCTGCTTATAATGCAAAAACCATTATTTGTATTTTAGATGCATGTCGAAACAATCCATTTGCTATGGGAAGAGGTTTTTCGACAGGGTTCACCGCTATCTCAAATCCGCCTAAAGGAACTATAATTGCTTATTCTACAAGTGCAGATTGTGGTGCTTCAGATGGTTTAGGTAGTAATGGTTTATATACCCAAGTGTTAAAGGATGCAATGACTATACCAAATCTGAAAATTGAGGAAATGTTCAAATATGTTCGTAACGAAGTATCTAGTATTTCATCTTCTACATATGGCGAAGAGCAATTATCATGGGAATATTCTTCATTAGTTGGAGACTTTTATTTTTCTGTAGAACCGTATCCAGTTAACTATCAATATTCAGATGAAGAAATATTTGAATATATTTCTGAAAAACGTAAAGTTTATAGTGATAAGAATTTAGATATTTATGATATAGAGTGTATGCCTTATGTGGATGCTTATAATCAATATCATATTCCTGTAATTCCTTTGCTTAGAGCTTATTCAAGAATTGATTACAAAAATAAAGGATTTCAGTTCTCTGATCCAACAATTGATCAACTGAATTATAATTATATATCCTCATGGGGATTTAGGCAAAAACATGGGCGTTGGTACTACAAAGACAATTACGTCGAAATGGGAGATCTCCTTCCACTGTCAGAAGAATTAGCGCCTAAAGATCCTGAAGAAGGAAGGGCATTAAAAATTAAGGCTTCTTTAGATGATGAATTGTATGGTGGAAGACTGATGTTTCGAGTATCATCTAACATTCCTAATGGAACGCCGATACTTCTTACGTTGAAAGGAATTAATTATCAGGCTCAGTGTAAAGCGTTTTCTGAAAACGGTACTTTCGAAAGCGAGTGGTTCAGCGATCATGGAAATGATTTGAAAGCTGGGTTTTATACGCTGCAAATTAGTTGTCCGGTTTATAATGTTTTGCCAGATGAAGTCAAGGATGTTTTTGGAGAAAGAAACAGAAATATCTATGGACCAGGTGTGAAATTTGATCCTATAAGTGGAAACTATATTTGCATTGCATATGGAATAGTAATACATTTTAATACGGCAGAAATAATAGATCTTCAACAGAGCATTTCAGATTTATTATAGAAAGATATCGTGATAAACGTAAATATCAATCACTCGCTTGGTGCCCTCGTTTGTGAGTTGACCACATTGGGGTCTGACCGTGCGTCCAGCTAAGGGTATATAGTCCGGTGGGTGGAAGCCCCATCAAATAAGCTGCTAACCACAGCATTTGAAGCGAGTCTTGAGTCTGCCGCGGCAACGCTGCAGGCTAAGCGTAGACAGCAAGGTAACAGGGCTAGCTAGTGAGCGCCGAAATCCTGGTTATTGAGGATTAACGAATCATAAGCGAGTGATCCAGTTTATGGTTAGGAATGATCTGATTTGTAAAACCAAGACAGGTAGATATTATAACAATAGCTTTAAATTTGACGACCAGACCCAGGCAGGTGAGTATGGAGCTGATTTTGAGGGAAAGATCAAGTTGGATGAATTCATTGATTTAAAAACTGGTAAGTGGACCAGGGAGGAGATGTCGAAAGATCAAAAATAAGAATAGATTGTATAATCATCTGGATCAGTGTAGATACAAATGCTTAATCCAGCGAATACACAAATTTATGATAGGATTGTGATTACGGTCTTAGAAAAATCTTCAGGATTCTGAGCATGTTTCGAATGGAGGGGAAGCGGCCAGCTAAAAAGTCTTTGGAGTGCGTTTTTGAGATAATCCGCTTGGATAAAATGAAACGAACTGTACAAACCGAACAAATTGTACGAATTTATGATTGGAAATGTTAGGGGTAATCATCTCAGAAATGTGGTAGGATGAAAAGATACTGGTTAATGAGGACTTACAATAGTACCACTTATAGTTTAGGGGTGATAAAGTTTTTGGCTTTGAGTAATTTGCAAGGAGAAAGAATTATGGACAATACAAATTTTTTGAAAATAGTATATTTTGACGAAGCATTTGTTGCGGATTTCATGCAGATTATTGCAGGTGGTGAACTTAAGAAGACGACAGAGTTTATCACTGAAGTTAACTCTGGAATTGAGGGAACTGCGGGTATAGAGGGTGGCATAGGAACTGAAAAAAATGCGTTATCCAAAATCTTTACTTTTTTAAGTGGTGCGACAGTCAATGTAGAAGCGAGTGTAAATACAGATCTTTCGAGAAAGTCCGATAGGATTGCTAAAAATATTCTTGAAAATACACTGCTTGCAGATTTTATTGCTCTGCTTGATGCTGACCAGCGCAGATCAAAGAATAAGCGTTGTAGCGGTATTAAAGTATTCCCTAAAGTGGTTGTTAGACCGGAAGTAAATTCCTTTTCGTATATTATGCTAATAGCTCCTTTTCTTAGCATGATTGATGGCGAATTACCATTCAAGACCGACGATGGCGAAGCGATGAAAATTGACATAACTAAAATAGAGGAAGCCATAGAGAAAGGCCGTGGCTATTATGAATTTGTGGCTACTGTTGATGGTAAGGATGTCATTTTGAGATTTAATCGTAGCGCTTTCAGAAACAGCTATACGATGTCTGATTTACCTAAGATGCGACTTACATACTATGCGATCCATGTGGGAAAAATTGAAAAGTCTGATTTGCAGGTTCAAAAAGAGTTTGAGTTTGGAACTACAAAAGTGTCTAAACGTGTAAATTATGATTCTACATTGGAAGACAGTTCTACAGCTACTGGAGTTGATGTATACGATGTTGTGTTAGCTGGGGTGTTGGAGGGATAATGGATAGAATAGAGATATATTGGGGAGCGGACAAAGATTTCGAAGAAGCGACTGAAAAACTTACAGGTGAGTACTTCTTGGTGGACGTTGTTAATCACATCAATAAGACTGACGTAAAGATTGAAGGTGTAGGTGGAAAAAAAGATCCACCTATGGAAGTAGAGAATCTTCTAGTTCACACGGACGATTACGGTGGTGTGAGAGAGTGGGCAATTCTTGGCTTTTCTAACAATGTTTTGCGTAATCTGAAAGTTAATGTTAAAAATCTATGGCTTTGCAATCCTCCGATAAAAATTTATGAGGATATTGTAAAGAATTACGAAAAAGAAATAATCACAGAGCATCGGACTTTATATCCTGAAATCACAATAGAGGATATGTGTAAGATGTCTGAAGGGTTTAATGATGCTGTAATAGGACAACCCCATGTAATGAAGCAATCGTTGGCTTCAATTTATGCTTTACGGAATAGTGAGCGTAGAAGGCCAGTTACGCTTCTATTTTTGGGTGATTCAGGTATCGGAAAAACAGAGACGGCAAAATATATTAGTTCGTGTCTAGGTACGGATATGGTTAGAATCCAATTTTCAATGCAGCAGACGAACAGTGCTTATCAGTACATTTTTGGTGCCGATCATGGTGAGGATAGCTTGGCTCGTGAATTGATTAGACGCAGATCTAATGTTATACTGTTAGACGAATTTGATAAGGTATCTCCTTCATTCTACAATGCTTTTTATCAAATGTTTGATGAAGGTACTTTTGTCGATTCGAATTATTCAGTGGATGTTTCCAAGTGTATTATTATTTGCACTACGAATTACAGAACTGAAGAAGAAGCGGAAAAGTATCTGGGGACACCAATCTATTCAAGATTTTCTAAAGTTGTTATTTTTAATCCGATTAGCGTAGATAATAAATTGAAAATTGCAAGAAAATGTTATACAGGGCTAATGGAACAGATAGATGCTGAGGATAAAGTGCTTATTGAAAATAATTCTGTTTTATCGTTTTTTGAAAAAGTTATTAAAGAGGGTGCTTATCCCAATATGCGTATGCTGAGGAACGATATTGAGGATGCGATAAACTTTGAAATATTGAAAGTAAGGGGCATTATTCAATAATTAAGACTTACCACGCCTAAAATGAGCTTTGTACCTTGGAAGTTCAATATTTCAGCTGATGGAATACTGGTACTTGACACCACGAGCACATTAACAAAACTGATTTCTTATGGAGAATGCAATGAATAAAAATAGAGATGATTTTTCACAGCAAGTAAAAGATATGCTTGCCAAGCGTGCGGGATATCGATGCTCAAACCCAGATTGCCAAAAACCAACTGTTGGAGCTCAAGAGGGAGGCTCCAAATCAATCAGTATAGGAATTGCGGCTCATATAACTGCAGCTGCACCAGGTGGGCCTCGTTATAATGCTGCTATGACACCTGAAGAGAGAAGTTCTATAGATAATGGCATTTGGCTGTGTTCAAACTGTTCCATTGTAATTGATAAAGATGAACACAAATATACTGTAGAATTATTAAAAACTTGGAAAAAGGATGCTGAAATAAAATCCCATGTTAACATTGTTCATTCTACTGCTGAATGCTCGACAGCAGCTATTTGTCCTGATATATATAATCTTTTATTATTTAGAAAAGATTTGACTGAATGTTTGAAATGGTTATATTTATTTAAGGGATCCACCCATATCATTCTAGATTCAAGCAATTTTCCTTTACCAATTAACTGGAAAAAATTATTAGCTGATAATAATTCGTTTTTAGGTATGGACTTTACAATAACGCTTCACGAAATATGTGAATATATTGAAAAATTAAAACTTCTTATGAATGAAGAAAAAGAACGAATAGAAAAACAATATCCTCGTAGTAAAAGTAGACGTATTGCCGATATGGGAACTGTAACGTATTGTAATCGTCTTGCTGATATTACATCGTTTCTATCAGAAAAATTCAATCAAAATATTTTAGACACCCTTTCGCAAAAACTGGGAAAATAATAATATTTATTAGCTTGATATGGGTACTTGACCACGCGAATATAGTATGAACAAAATTTAGAAAAATATCAGAAAATTTATCGTGATGGAATGCGTATCGATTAAGAGGGATAAGTTTAGCTTGTCTGGAGACTCTCGGGGTCTGACCGTGCGTCCAGCTAAGGGTATATAGTCCGGTGGGTGGAAGCCCCATCAAATAAGCTGCTAACCACAGCATTTGAAGCGAGTCTTGAGTCTGCCGCGGTAACGCTGCAGGCTAAGCGTAGACAGCAAGGTAACAGGGATAGCTAGTGAGCGCCGAAATCCCAAAAGAACCAGAGGGCCGACATCGTGGTCAGGATGGAAGGCAACATATGTACTTATCGTTACGGTGAGATTTTACATACTTCTGCGGCGTTGGTGGGAACTATTCATGTTACACAGGGAATATATATCAACTGGAGAGAACCTGCATTTTCTTCCTGAAGTGTGTAAACAGGAAGTATGCCTGACAACCAAAAGAAGGATGGCAAAAGAAATGCAGGTAGTCGGAGGCCCGCATTTATTGAATAATCCGGAGCGAAGTCCATCACCTGTCCGGTTTATGGAAATCACCGTTCCGTTTTAAAGGAAATCATTATTCCGCTAAAAAGGAAATCACTTTGTTATTAAATCCTTATAATGGAGATATACACTTTATAGTGTAAATTCATTACAAGGAGGTCACGATTATGACCAAGTATCGAGAAATCATCCGGCTTACCGGATTGGGCTTCTCTCAACGCAACATCATGGCAAGCTGTGGTGTTGCTCAGAAAACTGTAGTCAAAGTTCAAAAACGTGCCAGAGAATTAAAGCTTTTCTGGCCTCTCGATGAATCCATGACAGATGTTGAACTTCAAAGGCTTATGTTTTCCAAGGAAAGTACGGTATCACAAAACAAGCGTATGCCGGACTATGATTACATCCGCAAGGAGTTGCTCCGTAACGGAGTCAGCAAAAAGCTCCTGTGGACGGAATACATGGAGGATTGCCGTGCTAACGGCGAGGAACCTCTCATGTATTCACAGTTCTGTTATCACATCCAACAGGATGAGCAGAAACGACGTGCTACCATGCATATCAACCGCAAACCTGGCGAACAGGTCGAGGTCGACTGGGCAGGTGATCCTGCAACAATCATCGATCCAGATACTGGTGAAATCTTAAAGGCTTACATATTCGTAGGTGTAATGACCTACAGCCAGTATGCGTATGTAGAAGCCTTCCTGGATATGAAGCAGAAATCATGGATTAACGCCCATGTCCATATGTACGAGTTTTTTGGCGGCGTTGCCCGAATCCTTGTACCAGACAACTGCAAAACTGCAGTCGTCCATAATGGTGGCTGGAAAGACCAGCAGATTAATGAAACCTATCAGGAAATGGCAGAATACTATGGCACAGCTATCATTCCGGCTCGTGTCAGAGCACCCAAGGATAAGCCAAATGCGGAAGGAACGGTAGGAAATCTCTCTACCTGGATAACAGCAGCACTCCGTAATGAGCAGTTCTTTTCTCTTGCCGAATTAAACCGTGCAATCAGAGAAAAGCTGGAGCAATTCAACCGAAAACTCTTTCAAAAGAAAGAGGGCAGCCGGTTAGACTTATTCCTTGAAGATGAAAAGCCATTTCTTGCGCCATTACCTGCAACCCGTTTTGAACTGAGTGACTGGAAGACAGCCACTGTTCAGTTCAATTATCACATATCTGTGGACGGAATGCTATACTCAGTTCCGTATGAATACATCAAAAAGAAAGTTGATGTAAAGATAACAGATACAACCGTTGAAATTTTTTACAGTCATAACCGCATTGCTTCCCATCGGCGTCTGAAAGGACGTCCTGGGCAGTACAGTACCATTACAGAGCATATGCCGGAAGACCACCAGAAGTATCTGGAGTGGAATGGCGACTGTTTCCGTAAATGGGCTAAGCGGATTGGCATAAATACGTACACTGTGGTCAATGCAATACTGACCTCCAAACGAGTGGAACAACAGACGTATCGGAGCTGTATGGGACTTCTAAAGCTTGCTGATAAATATTCAGAGGCTTTGCTTGAAGCATCCTGTAAAAAGGCTTTGGCCTATACATCCTCGCCCAGTTACAAGAGTATCAAAAACATCCTTGTAACGGGTTCTGTAAAAACAGAATCGGAATCATCTGAGTCCAAGACCACACGTAAAGCACACGGCATCACAAGAGGTGCAGACTACTATCGGAGGTAATCACATATGACAAATCAGAGTACAATAGATAAACTTATTGAAATGCGTCTTACCACAATGGCAGATGCATTCCGCACCCAGCTTGACGATCCTAAATTCAAAGAAGTTCCTTTTGAGGATCGCTTCGGAATGCTGGTGGATATCGAATACAGCAAGCGAAAAAATAACCGCCAGAAGCGTCTGATCCGCAACGCTGGATTTGATCAGCCGGAAGCAAGCATCATGGATATCAACTATACTTCTGGACGCAGGTTAAACAAAGAACTGATAAAGCGACTTGCAACCTGCGAATATATATCTGAACACCGGAATCTATTTATTACCGGTGCAACAGGCTGTGGCAAAACATATATGGCATGTGCCTTTGGTATGGAAGCCTGCAAGCAGTATTACAACACCAGGTATGTCCGTATGCCGGACTTACTCATGTACACATTGGGTCTGGTACTCGAAAGAGAAAATAAAAAATCTAAAGAAAACATAAATATATCATACCAGCCCAGAAAAATCTATGGAAAGATTTTGTGATGATCCCTTAAGAATGATGTTTTAGCTAGATTTCATGTAAGAATATGATGAGGAAAAATGTTTTTCAAAACCCAATTAAACCAATAACTATTATAAATGAGACAAGGAGTAACATACATTGCCAAAATTAATTATCAACAAACTCGGTCCTGTTGAGACCTGTGAACTGGAGTGTTCCCAATTTATGAACTTTACGGGTTTTCAGGCATCTGGAAAGAGTACAATTGCCAAAGCAATTTATTATTTTAGAACAATTAAAGATGATATCATCGAGCTTGCAAAATCGCAGGCATTGGATGCGACACCTGTATATGGAGCGAAAAGTACTCTTAGTATAGAACATGGAATTACTTTGAGAAAAGCTCTTGAAAATTATTTGCGTGAAAAATTTTTAAGAACCTTTGGATCATCATGGGGCATGCCAAACGACATGTACATGGAATATCATTTTACTAAGACATGCTATGTTAAGATTTCTTTGGAAAATGATAGCAGATATTCTACACCAAACTACATTTGGATCACGATGAGTAATGAACTGATTCGTTTTTTGAAAGCAAATAACCATACACTTTCTGTAACACCATTGGGAATCTCTGAAGAGGATCTGAGGATTTTTAAAAAGAATTTATATGAGATTTTTGAGGATTCTTGTTCTGTCGTCTATATTCCGGCAGGACGCAGTATGATTACGCTGCTTTCTCAGCAATTGAGTTATATTTATGCCACAATGGATGATATGCAGAAAAGATCTTTGGATACCTGCACAAAAGATTACCTGGAGAGGATACTTCGATTAAAACCAGAATTTTCAGAGGGGCTGCAGGGCTTAGCTTATTCATCGGGGCGTTCTGGATTGTCACCGCGACTTGTGGCGCAGGCACTGGATTTAACTCAGAAAATACTGCGTGGAACTTACCGTTATAGCAATGGAGAAGAACAGATTGTTTTAGAGGATGGGAAATATGTAAAGATAAACTTTTCGTCTTCGGGACAGCAGGAATGTGTCTGGATTTTGAATCTATTGTTTTACTACTTAGTTCAACAAAAAGAAATTCTATTTATTATTGAAGAGCCGGAGTCACATTTGTTTCCGGAATCACAGAAATATATTACGGAATTGATTGCATTAGTCAATAACTGCGGACATTCGATTGTATTGACAACACATAGCCCATATGTATTGGGAACGTTAAATAATTTATTATATGCAAAAACGATTTCGCCACAGGCGAGAAAAGAAGCAAACAAAATTATTCGGGAATCTTTATGGTTGGATTATAATGCATTTGATTCTTGGTTTGTAAAAAATGGAACAATTGAAAATTGTATGGATGCAGATATTCATATGATTCAAAATGAAAAAATTGACGAAATCTCCAAAGTGATTAATGAAGATTTTGAACGATTGCTGGAACTACAGACTACCAATGAAGAAAGTGTGGTGTTCTAATGCCGTTAAACGGATTTATATCTTTATGTGGCAAAAATGCGAAACAGATTGTTTCTCGAGATAAAGGGAATCCACAATATCATAAAGCAAATAATGTTTCAAATTCGGAAGTAACACATTATCAGATAGACGGAGAAGTAATTAAAACAGGTGACAGATGTGATTATCTTCTTATGAACAAACCTCCAAGACAGCATATTTGATTGAATTAAAAGGATCGGATCTTGTGAAGGCTGCCAGTCAACTAGAGGCAACGGAAAATGCTTTGCGGTCTCAGCTAGTGGAATATCAATTGCAATACCGAATTGTTGCGAATAAATGTAAAACACAGGAAATACATTCCAGTGCGTATAGGAAATATCAGATACGATGGAAGAGTCGGTTACTACAGAAAACGGGATATATTGAAGAAAAAATCTAGAAAATAGAAAAAAAGAAATTTGTAAAGTTGGATCTTCTTACAGTCGTATTCCATAAAGACGTGAGTTGAAATAAGTATGAACTGATCTGTAAAGTATGGAATCAAGTCGCCTTAAGTGAAGGTGTGATTATCTCGGAAATGTGATAGGGTGAGAAGGTACTGGTTATTGAGGATTAATGACACAGTTGTTATAGTGCTTTATTGCGAAAGGGATAATCCGAAGAATTAAATATAATTTTGGAGCTAGAAGGGAACATTACAATGAACATACAAATATTTGGAACAAAGAAATGCAACGATACAAAGAAAGCCGAGCGTTTTTTCAAAGAGCGCGGCATCAAGTATCAGTTTGTAGATATGAAGGAAAAAGGCATGAGCAAAGGAGAATTTAATTCTGTAGCTCAGGCAAATGGTGGACTGGAAAATATGATTAATTGGGATGGCAAAGACAAGGATTTATTAGCTTTGATTAAATACATTGCTGATGAGGATAAGCTTCAGAAAGTGATGGAAAATCCATCTGTAATTAAGACACCAGTGGTCAGAAATGGAAAACTTTCTACGCTCGGTTATCAGCCGGAGATATGGAAGAAGTGGCAATAGAAAAGCTGGGAGGAAACATGAAAGAATGACTTATTATGATCAAGAAAACCAGTTTTTACGCCAGCGGCTGCAGAAAGAAATCCCAATTTTGACAGCATTAATTCAGAATTTATATCAGGAACTGGACCGGAAATTTCATTTGAATGGAGCAAAAATACCGGTAACATTTGGATTTGAGACCGATTCTCTGGGATCCTATACAAGGCAGAGTGCTCATGAAAAGGAACATTTTCATTTTTCCCTGCTCTTTGTTGCGTATGGAGTCAACAATCCGTTGTCAAAAGAGGACCGTATCGATTTATTCAAGCATGAATATGCGCATTACATGCAGTACAATATGCGGATACCTGAGAAGTATAAATGGCAGGCTGGAACACATGGAAGTGCGTGGAAATATTGTTGTTCTCTTATAGGTGCAGCACCGACACCTTATTATAAGGCAGGAGAGGCGCTGTTGGATCATAACTATGATAAAGTATTAAAAAGCCGGATTCATGATAAGACAGTGCCGATTCGAGATACGTATCAGCGCCAGCAGAAAGCACAGAAGCAGAAGGATGAAGTTGTTCAATATAAAATTGGAGACAATGTCACACATCCGAAATTCGGAGATGGAATCGTAGAAAAGATTAATCTGAGATCAGGCGGAGTGCATCTTCATATTCGGTTTAATGGTGAGGTGAAATGTATTGATCAGAAGTGGTTGATGAGGAGGAAATACACATAGGTTTATAAAAATTTCAGAAAGACAACATGGCAAAGATACTACAAATTATTATAGTAAAAATAAAGGAGGAACCTAGCTATGGACATATCTGATTTTATAGAAGCTGCAAAAACCTTTCACGTCCTTGGAATAAAGATCACCAAAGATGGCGACCTCATAAATGAATGGTACAGCGAACCCGAATGCCGTAGAAATATCTATTCTGCAACGAAGAGCTTCACATCCTGTGCAGTTGGTTTTGCTGTCCAGGAAGGATTACTGTCTTTAGATGAAAAACTGACGGATGCCTTTCCCGAAGATTTACCCGATGTGATCGATGATAATCTGAAAATGGCAACGGTTCGAGACCTGCTTACGATGTGTTTAGGACAGGAACAGGGCAGCCTTATGGGAGAACAGCGGCCATTATACCAGGAGGATGACTGGGTAAAAATGTCTTTGGCGATTCCGTTTCAATATAAGCCAGGTACACATTTTGTATATAATAATGTTGGTCCCTACCTGGCAGGCATTCTTGTACAGAGACGTTCCGGATGCGATCTGGTCTCTTATCTTACACCAAGGCTTTTTAAACATCTTGGAATCAAGCGACCGACATGGGAGACGGATCCTCTTGGAAACAGTTTTGGCGCAGGTGGATTGTTCCTTACACTTTCTGAACTTCATAAATTCGGATTGTTTTACCTGAATAAGGGAAAATGGAATGGAAAACAGATTTTATCCGAAAAATGGATAGAAGAAAGTACAGCAGCATCCGATACAGACAATTATGGTTATCTTTTCTGGAGAGGAGAATATAATTCCTACCGGGCGGATGGAAAATATTCTCAGATTTCCATGATCCTTCCGGACAAGAATGCGGTTATTTCGATGGTCGCAGAATGCCGGAACGGGGAAGAACTTATGAGTGCTTTGTATGATTTGGTATGTGCAAAGTTATAGATTATTATTGCATAATTGTGAAAAAGGAAAGACCAAAAGAGCTCAAACAGCTCGTCTATATAAGATAGATGGGCTGGATTCCGAAGCTGATGAAGGTGCTGGAATTGATCTTGGAAGAAGGAAAATAATTGCCGATCCTCCGTTCGTGTGCTGAAATGATTCCGGCAAAAGATACAGGATTATGGATAAATTATATTTGATTGGAGATGGAGAAATGTTATTTATATGTTACCCAAAATGCTCAACCTGCCAGAAAGCGAAAAAATGGTTAGATGCACAGAAAATAGAATATACCGAGCGCAACATCGTGGATGTGAATCCAACCTGCGGTGAGTTAAAGGAATGGTATTCTAAGAGCGGCTTTCCACTTAAAAAGTTCTTTAATACCAGCGGCCTTCTTTATAAAGAAATGAAACTGAAGGACAAACTTCCTGCCATGAGCGAAGAGGAACAGCTGCAGCTTCTTGCCACGAATGGTATGCTGGTGAAACGCCCGCTGCTGATCGGTGGTGATACCGTGCTGATCGGCTTTAAGGAAGCAGAATGGTCTGAAAAGCTGGGATGATTAGAGAAAGATTGGGAGTCAGATGAACGGATAGAGTAAATTCATTGCCGCATTTTCCTTTCTGTGCTAAAATGGTTTCCGGTATGAAAATTTAAGCAAAGAGAGGAACATGAAAATGAACGAAAAACGTACCGGCCTGTTCGAGAATGGCCTGATCTGGTTTGGGGCAGGTGTCTCGATTGCCGAAATCCTGACCGGAACCTACCTTGCACCGCTCGGCATGGGAAAAGGTCTGGCAGCGATTCTTATCGGCCATATCATCGGATGCCTGATGCTGTTTCTGGCGGGCGTGATCGGCGGCAGGGTCAGAAAAAGTGCCATGGAAACCGTAAAAATGAGTTTTGGACAGAAGGGAAGCATCCTTTTTGCTGTCCTGAATGTATTGCAGCTCGTTGGCTGGACCGCCATCATGATCTATGACGGAGCGCTCGCCGCAGACGGCGTAATGCATACGGGCAGATGGATCTGGTGCCTTGTGATCGGAGTCCTGATTATTCTCTGGATTGTGATCGGAATCACGAATCTTGGTAAAATCAACACGGTTGCCATGGCAGCATTATTTCTGCTTAGCCTGATCCTGAGCAAGGTCATCTTTGCCGGAGGCGGAGCAGGAGCACCATCGGATGACAGTATGACATTCGGTGCAGCAGTAGAACTTGCGGTTGCGATGCCGTTATCCTGGCTGCCGCTGATCAGCGATTACACAAGAGAAGCAAAAGAACCGGTCAAAGCAACGGCCATCAGCGCGGTTGTCTATGGAATCGTCAGCTGCTGGATGTATGTGATTGGAATGGGAGCAGCGATCATCACCGGAGAATATGACATCGCGCAGATCATGCTGAAGGCAGGCCTTGGCATTGCGGGCCTTCTGATTATTGTATTTTCAACAGTAACAACGACATTTCTGGATGCCTACTCCGCAGGAATTTCCAGCGAGACCGTTGTAAGCAAATGGAATGGAAAGCATGTGGCCATCGTTGTCACCGTCATTGGAACCATCGCAGCGATTGTATATCCGATGGACAACATCACAGATTTCCTCTATCTGATCGGCTCGGTCTTTGCACCGATGATCGCAATTCAGATTGCCGACTTTTTCCTGCTGAAACGGGACAAGAGCAGCCTGGCCGTACATATTCCGAATCTGATCATCTGGGTGATTGGATTTGTGGTATACCGAATTCTGATGAACATCGACATGCCGCTGGGAAACACTCTGCCGGATATGGTGATTACGATTGTAATCTGCCTGATCGTTGGAAAATTTGTTTCATAAAAAGTGAATAAAAAGATCAGATGACTGTTCTGCCTGCATTTGAGCAGGCGGGGCAGTCATTTTGTGTGCCGAGCATGGCACTAATCTTGCTGGTGCAAGTCCAGTCACGGGTATTTACCGCCAAGTGTAGCGAATCACAAGTCGGTATCAGTAACGGTATGGATGGAGGAAGTGGTGTAGCAAAGTTCTTGAGCCTACGAACAGAAACTTGATCAGGCGATTAGGTGGGTGAGATTGCAAATCAAATCGAAGCCCAAATGGTAAACGTAAACCGAATATGTAGTAGCAATAATTCATACCTTTTTAGCTGTATTTTGTATCGTAAACAGAAAGAAAATGCACTATAATCCAAGGCAATGAAAGTACTTAAAAAAGTAGTTTCGTTGCCTTGGTTCCATTTTTAGAAAGAATAATACTTAGGTGGGAAAATTCCCAGGCGCTGTGTGGAGTTTTCTGTAAGAAGCCGGGGACAGACCGCACTGTTTCTTGAAAAAGGAAGAAAAGTGGTGAGGGTCTAGGAACCCAAGCTGTGTGGAGATGGCAGAAACAGGAAGAGTGGTGCGGCTTAGCATGGACTGGGCCAGCTTGCACTTCTGGGACAGGTAATACTGGTAGGGAGCAACATGATATACCTCCTGGAACAGGTGGATGAGCCTGGAGCGGGACAGGGAAACGGTATCTGCCAGATGATCCAAGGACAGACTTTCTGTTAAGTGCATATCGATATAATTGCGGATCGCCAGTGCAGTAGGATTGATGGGAACTTTGTTTGCCAGAAAATCCGCAAGCTCCTGAATATATTGATGGAGCAGTACAGCCAGCTTGTCAGCAGAGTGTACAGGGTCGGCGGTAAAGGCATCAAGGATCCGGGTCAGAGGTGTTTCGTTATGGAAGCGGGGGATCAGGGTGACACCGTCTAAGCCGTAATCGGAGAGAAGATGCTGTACCAGACTGCCGCTGACATTGAACCAGATCTTGGTCCAGGGATCAACTTTGTCTGAATAGTAGTGGTGGTAGGTGCCGGCAGTAAGGATATAGGCATCTCCGGCATTTACAGTGAGGATACTGCCGTTTCGCTCGATATGTCCACGGCCGCTTAAAACGTATTCAAACACACACAGGGGTCTGCGATAAACCAGGATCTCATAGGCAGGATCCGGGTAAGTGATACCGGCCATGATGGGAGAAAAGCTTTCCGCGGTAGGGCCGGTGTAGACAGTGTATTTTTCAATCTGTGTGCGTGTAATTTCCTGAGGCATGGTGGTTCCTCCATTTTTTGAAAGCAAATTGCAATAATGTAATAACAGCATTGTAGTAAAAAGGAGTAAGCCTGTCAACTATGGCTTTAACCATATAAAATAAAAATGAAATCAACCCAAATAAATGATCACAGGAGGACAAAATTATGACACAAATACCCAGACCGGAGCATCCCCATCCCCAGATGAAGAGGGAACATTGGAAAAACCTGAATGGAGAATGGGATTTTTCCTTTGACTTTGGATGCAGCGGCATAGATCAGAAATGGCAGGAAGGAAAGACAGATTGGGAGAAGAAGATCCTGGTGCCCTTCTGCCCGGAAAGTGATCTGAGCGGAATCGGCTATAAGGACTTTATCCCCGGCGTATGGTATCACCGCACCATCACATTGACAGGGGAGGAGCTGAAGGGAGATCTTCTCTTACACTTCGGCGCAGTGGACTATAATGCAAGAGTATGGATCAATGGAGTAGAGGCAGGCAGACACCAGGGTGGTTATGTTTCCTTTACGTTTAATATTACAAAGTTTGTAAAGAAAGGAGAAAATGACATTACGCTTTTTGCAGCAGATGATGTGAGAAGCGGAAAGCAGCCCAAGGGAAAGCAGAGTCATTTCTTCTACTCCAGAGGCTGTGATTATACCAGAACGACAGGTATCTGGCAGACGGTATGGCTTGAGTGGGTACCGGAAAGCTACATTGAAAAAGTGCAATATTATCCAAACCTGGCAGAGGCAATTCTGGGAATTAAGGCGGTAGTAAAGGGGCAGGGCACACTGGAAGCAAAGGCCTTTTATGGGGGAGAGCCCTGTGGCAGCGTAAGCGCAAAGTCAGAGGGCGGCACCGTTACCATGACACTTCCTTTGTCCCGTCTGGAAAAGTGGGAGCCGGGTCATGGCAGACTGTATGACCTTACATTAACCTATGGAGAAGATAAGGTAGAAAGCTACTTTGGTATGCGTGAGGTAAGACTGGATGGAGAGAAATTCCTCATCAACGATAAGAGCGTGTTCCAAAGACTGGTGCTGGATCAGGGCTTCTATCCGGATGGCATTTACACAGCGCCTACAGAGGAAGCACTTGTCAAGGATGTGGAACTATCCATGGCTGCAGGCTTCAACGGCGCAAGACTCCATCAGAAGGTATTTGAGCCTCTGTTCTTGTATCACTGCGATAAAGCAGGCTATCTGGTATGGGGCGAGCAAGGCTGTTGGGGACTGGATTACAGCAATCCCGCAGCATTAAAATATTTCCTGCCTGAGTGGATGGAAGCCTTGGAGAGAGACTTCAACCATCCCGCCATCATCGGCTGGTGTCCGTTTAATGAGACATGGGATTATGAGGGAAGAAGGCAGGATGACAGCTTACTGGCCAATGTGTATAAGATGACAAAGCTGTATGACACCACCAGACCCTGCATTGATACCAGCGGAAATTATCATGTGGTGACGGACATCTATGACTTACACAATTATGAGCAGGATCCGGCAAAGTTTGCAGCAACCTACGAGTCCTTTAAACAGGGAGGTGATTTGGAAGATAATCATGGCTACAGGCAGACACCTGTAAAGGGTATCCCTACCTTCATCAGTGAGTATGGCGGTATCAAGTGGGACGAGGAAGGTGTTGAAAAGGATGGCTGGGGCTATGGTGCAGGTCCTGCTACCAAGGAGGAATTCCTGAACCGATATAAGGGACTGACCGATGCCCTTTTGGACAATCCCCATATGTTTGCCTTCTGCTATACCCAGCTGTATGATGTGGAGCAGGAGTTAAACGGTCTGTATACCTATGAACGTAAACCCAAGTTTGATATGGATGTGATAAAGGCAATCAATGCCCGTAAGGCAGCAATCGAGGATTAAAAGCATCCCGCAGAGTATAAAAGAAAGCGTGTGAGAGACATTGGGGTCTGACCCTCTTACAATTTATTTGGTGCCTTGATCCTGCTGCTTTTTTTCTTCCGCAGAACAGAAAAAGCGTATTTTTATCATAAGGGTCAAGTTCAAACTGAAAGCGTACAATAGAAGCCAATCCATCGATCCCCCGGCGGAGATCCGTATAACCGGGGGCCAGATAAACTTTTTTGAAGTGTGAAACAGCGGCATCATTCAACATGACTAAATGACTCTACCAGACAACGGAGCAACTGAAGAAAATATATCTGCCGAAAGTCCATTTCCGTTTTTGATACACATCACTGGAACTTCGGGTACAGTTGCTGTTCTTTCCGCTTTTAAACGCGGAAGTTCAACGAAAGCAGGCTTTTCTGCCTCAGGAAGCTGATCCAGGTACATCTGCCGAACCCTTTTCAGTGGATAATAATAGTTGGCTTTTGTAATGTTATTTTGTTCACACCAGGTCGATACATCCATACCTTCCAGACGGTTCTGACATTCTCTGATCTGTTCTGCCCAGTGCATAAGGCGGACCTGCTGTGCAACCAGACTGGTTTATTCTGCCATAGTGAATACCTCCATAAATGATAGTCAGTCTAAAAAGTTGAGTCACTCAACTTTTTAGACGAGTTCAAACATCCTTTCTGCAAATCCTATTTATAACAAGTAAATTTTACCTTTATTTTTCACTTTTGGTTCTTGGCGAACTCTTGTATCATACACAAAATCTTCAAAAATTACAATAATCTTGAAATAGTGTTATGTTTCTTGGAATTTTATTATATCTTATTTTGGAACTTTTTCTTATAATAACATCATCAAGAAAAACAAAGACAAGTAATCATAAAAGGGGGATTCAATTATGAAGAAGAAAAAGATTCTTGCACTTGTACTTGCAGCTTCAATGGCAGGAGGAATGCTTGCAGGATGTGGAGCCACATCAAGCGGAGATGAAACAGCGAAAGGAGGTAAGTCATCCGGAAAAGTTTATTATCTGAACTTTAAACCAGAGCAGGCTGACCAGTGGGTAGAACTTGCAAAAGAGTATACAGATGAGACGGGTGTTCAGGTTGATGTACAGACAGCAGCATCAGGAACTTACGAGTCACAGTTGAAATCAGAGATGGCAAAAGATGAGGCACCAACATTGTTCCAGGTAAACGGACCGGTTGGACTTGCTACATGGAAAAATTATTGCTATGACCTTTCAGACAGCGATGTTTATAAAGATGTCGAGTCTGACGATTATATATTAAAAGATGGCGACGCAGTAGACGGAATCGCTTATGTTATTGAGACTTATGGTCTGATCTACAACAAAGCTCTTCTGAACAAATACTTCGAATTGCCGGATGCAAGTATCAAATCAATTGATGATCTGAATAACTTCCAGGCACTTAAGACAGTTGCAGAAGAGATTCAGGCACACAAAGATGATCTTGGAGTAGAAGGAGCTTTTACTTCAGCAGGAATGGATTCTTCCTCTGACTGGAGATTCAAGACACACCTTGCAAATCTTCCAATCTACTATGAGTATAAGGCAGACGGAATTGACAGCACAGATGCAATCAAAGGAACATACCTTGACAACTACAAACAGATCTGGGATCTGTATTTGAACAACTCTACATGTGAGCCATCTATGATTTCTTCTAAGACAGGAGATGACGCAGCAAGTGAATTTGCACTTGGTGAAGCAGTATTCTATCAGAATGGTACATGGGCTTACAATGATATCAAAGATAATGAAGTAGCAGATGAAGATATGGGAATGCTTCCAATCTACATCGGAGTTGATGGAGAAGAAAATCAGGGACTTTGTACAGGATCTGAGAACTACTGGTGTGTAAATAAGAACGCTTCAGAAGAAGACATTCAGGCAACACTTGATTTTATGAAATGGGTAGTTGAGAGCGATGAAGGTCGTGACATGCTGGCTAACGAGATGGGATTTGTAACACCGTTCACAACATTCTCAGATTACCTTCCGGACAACCCGCTTGTAAAAGCAAATGCTGAGTATACAGAGGCAGGAAAGACACCAGTAAGCTGGAACTTTACAACAATGCCATCTGAGAACTGGAAAAACAATCTTGGTGGAGCTCTTCTGAACTATGCACAGGGTACAGGCGCATGGGATAGTGTACAGACAGCATTTGTTGATGGATGGGCTGAAGAATACGCAGCAGCAAACGAATAAAAAAGACTTTTCACAGGATAGGCAGATAAAAAGGCTGTGAAATAGAGAAGAAGATCAAACAGCCTGCCAACGAGCATACCGGGGCAGGCTGAAATTATGTAATTAGAATTGTGAAAAGCAAAGGCGCAGAAAGGCTTTTTAAAGAAAAGAAAGACAGGAGGAGAAGAACATGCAAAAAGCAATAAAGAGATATTTTCCGGTATTTGTATTGCCGACGCTGATTGCATTCACGATAGGTTTCCTTGCACCGTTTGTGTTAGGCGTATATCTTTCGTTCTGCAAGTTCACAACGGTGACAGACGCTAAATTTATTGGACTTAGCAACTATGCAAAGATCCTTGGAGACGGAGATTTTCTTCACTCTCTTTGGTTTACCGCATTATTTACAATTGTGACAGTATTATTGATCAACATTTTTGCATTTGCGGTAGCAATGCTTTTGACAAAGAATATTAAGGGAACCAATATTTTCCGTACTGTATTTTTTATGCCGAACCTGATCGGTGGTATTGTACTTGGATATGTATGGCAGCTGTTATTAAATGGTATTCTGGCACATTTCCAGAAAACACTTACATATTCTTCAAAATATGGTTTCTGGGGATTGGTTATCCTGATGCTCTGGCAGCAGGTTGGATACATGATGATCATCTACATCTCAGGAATCCAGAATATTCCTGGAGAGCTGATCGAGGCAGCACAGATTGATGGAGCGAATAAAGTACAGCTTTTAAGATATGTTACAATTCCGATGGTTATGCCATCCATTACAATCTGTACTTTCCTGACACTTACAAACGGATTTAAACTTTTCGACCAGAACCTTGCATTGACAAACGGTGGACCGGACAAGATGTCAGAAATGCTTGCCCTGAATATCTATTATACATTCTATGGAAGAACTGGCTGGGAAGGTGTAGGACAGGCGAAAGCAGTTATCTTCTTTATTATCGTAGGAGTGATTGCATTGATCCAGAATAAACTGACAACATCAAAGGAGGTGCAGCAGTAATGAATAAAAAAGTAAAACATGGTACATTATTAACCGTTATTTTTACACTACTCAGCCTGCTGTATCTGTATCCGATCATACTGGTATTTATCAACTCCTTTAAGAAAAAAGTCTATATCAGTAAAGCACCGTTCGAGATACCGACCGGAAAGATGTATGTCGGATTAGAGAACTATATCCGTGGTATTAAGCAGACACGGCTGATTCAGGCATTTGGATGGAGTTTATTTATCACAATCTTATCTGTAGCAGTGATTATCTTATGTTGCTCCATGTGTGCATGGTATATCTGCCGCGTGAAGACAAAATTTACAAAGATCTTTTACATGCTTTGCCTGTTTGCAATGATTGTGCCATTCCAGATGGAAATGTTTACATTATCCAAGATCGCAAATATGCTTCATATGGGAAATCCGTGGGGACTGGTTGTGATCTACCTTGGATTTGGTGCAGGACTTTCCGTCTTTATGTTTACCGGGTTCATGAAATCCATTCCATTGGAGATTGAAGAGGCTGCAATGATTGATGGATGTACACCAATCCAGACATTCTTTAAAATTGTACTTCCGATTGCCAAGCCGACTTGCGTAACAGTTACAATTCTTCAGGCAATGTGGATTTGGAACGACTACCTGCTTCCATCACTTGTACTGGATCAGAGAAAATATAAGACAGTGCCGATGGCAGTTCAGTATCTGAAAGGTGGATACGGTTCTGTAGATATGGGAGCAATGATGGGAACTCTGGTTCTTGCAATTGTGCCGATTATCATCTTCTACCTGTTCTGCCAGAGATATATTATCGAAGGCGTTGTAGCCGGAGCGGTTAAAGGCTAGTGTGGACATTGTCTAAAAAATGAATTAAAATAGAATTATAAAAATTAAAAAAAGACAGCAGAGAGTGAGTGAACATTCCCTGCTGTTTTCGGACGTTATAAAAGGAATAGTGAAAATGTAAAGTGAACGTGTGGGAGGAGTGGGGAAATGATTACAATATTGATCGTGGATGATGAAAAACTGGAGCGAAGGGGAATCCGCTTTCTGTTAAAGAGGGAGGAAGGAGAATTCCAGATCCTAGAAGCAACGAATGGAAAGGATGCACTGGGAGTATTAGAATCAAACCATGTGGATATTTTATTTTCGGATGTAAAGATGCCTTATATGAATGGACTGGAGCTGACGAAAGCAGTGAGAGAAGATCATCCGGATATGGAAATCGTGATCTTCAGCGGATATAATGATTTCTCTTATGCAAAAGAAGCATTGCGGTATGGAGTTGTGGACTATGTTCTGAAGCCGGTTGATCCGGAGGAATTCCATAAGACTTTTCAACGAGTGATGGAAAATATTTCTTCTAAGATAGAGAAAAAAGAGCAGCAGGAAAAGAAAGAAGATTATCTGAAAAAATACTTTTTACTGAAATATCTGTATGGGGGAAAAGAGGAAGATTTTGTTCAGTTTAAGAAACTTACAGATGGAATGGAAGATGATCTGTCCCAATTTACCCGTATGGTTCTTGTCAGTGCCTCAAATGGATTCTTCGAAACGGAAGAGGAACATTTCCTGATGAGCCTGAAGGAAGAGGTGCAGAGAGAGTTTCATTATGTGAATCTGAATTCGAACGAATCCATCTTTTTGTTCACGGAAAAATATGCAGATTATCATGGAATCGTAGAGAAAATGTACCGTTTTTTTGCGCACCAGTTTGACAGTGAATGTTATTTTGCAGTCAGTGAGGAAATCGAAGATGGAAAAAATCTGGCAGAGGAATTTAAGGTGCTGGAAGGAATGTTAGAAGAGCAGTTCTATCAGCCACGTCAGCATCTGTTTTTCCACGGGGAGAAGCAGGAAGAGAAGAAAGCTGATCCGGCAGAAGATTCTGAAATCATGGAACAGATTACGAAAGATATTCAATATAAAGATCTGCCACATCTCCATCAGGATTTTCAGAGACTGGAAGAAAAATATCGTGCGCATAAGCAATTTTCGGATATGTATGTAAAGTTTGTATTTTCTGGAATTATGAAAGAATTGCTCGACCAGATGGAAGGGCTGGATGAAAAGATGCTTTCAAAGAGAGTGGATCGATTATATCGTTGCAGAAACCTTAATGATGTGATTGCTATAGTAGAAGAAGTACTTCAGGAATATGAACATTGCATACAAGAGCAGGAAGATGGGTTCCGATCAGAAGTTACAACCGTGAAGGGATATATTTATCACCATTATAAGGAAAAGGATCTGGGAGCAGAGACACTTTCCGCAATGGTTTTTCTGTCACCGGGATATTTAAGTGCTGTATTTAAAGAAGAAACAGGGATGACACTGAACCGTTTTATCCGTGAAGTGCGAATGAATAAAGCAAAAGAGCTTTTAGAGACAACGAATATGAAAATCTCCCAAATTGCGAAAGAAGTAGGATTTTCCAATAACTCATACTTCTGCAGAAGTTTCAGAGAGTTTTTCGGAGATACACCGGAAGCATGCAGGAAAGGAATAGCGGCGGATGAAAAAACAAATACGGAAGTTGATCCATCGATTTGAAAATCTGAAATTTCGTAAAAAACTGTCTGTTTTGATGCTGATTGCAGGACTGGTTCCGGTAGGATTCCTTGCTTTTTCCATGCAGTATGGCATGATGAATCAATTGCGAGAGAAGGAACAGTACAATCTGGAGAAAATGTTGGAACAGTCAGTGAGTTCGATTGAGAATCAGTCTCAGATCTATAAGAACCTGGTTGATTATCTGTCTTATTCTCAAAATCTCAGGAATATTTTTGATGTGGAGACAGAGTCGGATTATGAGAAGTATTTGAAATATGTGAAGGTGGCTGATCCACTGTTGCAGATGCCGACGATCTATCACAAAGAGATCCAGAGCATTACATTATATTCTGACAATATAGAAGTGCCACATGGAGATACACTTCTTCCAATGTCGGAAGCGGAGAATCAACAGTGGTATTCCAGGTTGAATGAGGGAACATTAATGCAGTGGAGCATCACTCGCGGTGTGAATAAATCAATCATTGCCAGTCGGAAATTCTATGACAATGATACGATCAAAGCGGTGTTGGAGATGCGTCTTGATTATGAAAAAGTTCTTGAACCATTCATGAGCCAGCTTACAGATAATACAGGAGGCATGATTCAGGATGATAATGGAAATATTGTCTATGCCGAGTGTTCTATGGATAAGAAATATCGTCCGAAGGATATTGAGAGTCCGAAAGATATCAGTGAGAATTATTATCTGGTACAGCGGACAATGAAGGATACAGGATGGAATTTCTATATCTATCGTCCAAAGGAAGTAAGTGAAGACGCAATCCATAAGCTTTTGCTCAAAAATATTCCGATTATTTTGATCAGTGTTCTTCTTCTGAGTTTTCTGGGATATGTTTTTTCTCTCCGTATGGTATCGCAGTTGGAGTTATTGACTGAAAATATGAACCTGATCAATATGGGACTTCGTAAAGTTACCGTGCAGAGTAAATCCAAAGACGAGGTGGGTGTGCTGATCCGGTCATTTCGGCGCATGATGGATCAGATGAACCATTTGATCTCAGAAGTATATGAGAGTAAGATCCAGCTTCAGAACAGTGAGATGAGAGCACTGCAGGCACAGATCAATCCACATTTCCTTTATAATTCGCTTTCAATCATCAACTGGAAAGCAATTGAAGCGGGGGAGGATGAAATCAGTCATGTGACATTGGCACTGTCTACTTATTATCGGACAAGCCTAAATCGTGGTGAAACAATGACTACAGTGGCAAAAGAAATTGATAACATCCGTGCATATCTCAAAATCCAACTTGTTATGCATGATAACGAGTTCCGTGTGGTTGAACAGATTTCGGATGGTCTTAATGATTATCTGATACCGAAGTTGATCCTGCAGCCACTTGCAGAAAATGCAATCGATCATGGAATTGATGTGTCAGATAATGAGAATCCGACGTTGTGGCTGACGATTCGTGAAGAGGCTGAGCACATTTTCTTTGAAATCAGGGACAATGGTGCGGGAATGACGCAGGAGAAGGCGGATCAGATTCTGACATATCAGTCCTCCGGTTATGGTGTGCGAAATGTCTGTGACAGAATCCATGTCCTTTATGGAGAAAAAGGTGAGATGAAGATAGAAAGTACTCCAGGAAAAGGAACGCGGGTCTTTATCCGAATTCCGAAGAACACGGAGGCGAAGGTGTTATGAAAAACGATATGAAGAAGCGAATTCTCTCAGCCCATCTTGCATTAATTTTATTGCTGATGCTTTGGTGCGGAACCTATTTTGAGACGAAGGAAAGTCAAAGACAGATGGAACAGTTAGAAGCATCCCAAAGTGAGTCTGGTGCAAGCAATGCAGTTGAAGTGAAAAGAAAGCTGATGTATAAAGCGATGCATACACCACTTGGGAAATATCCTGAGACTGTTACCTATACACTTGGCAAGATTGCAGGGGCGAATAATTCGAATCTTCCTGTAGGAAATACGTACGAAAATAATGCATATACGAGATATTTGAAGAAAATACTTAATATTCAGAATGAAGATGTCTTTGAATTGCAGGATGGCAATACTTATGAAGAGGCGGTCAATGTAGCGATTGAAGATCGTGATATTCCAGACGTGCTTGTTGTGAAGGGAAGAGATAACCTGCTCCGCCTGATTGAAGCAGGCCTGATCGAAGAACTTACAGAAACGTATGAAGAGTGTACGACAGATACGATCAAAGAAATGTATGAAAGTTATGGAGATTCTCTTTTACAGTCTGCAACCGTGGATGGAAAGCTATATGCATTTCCGAATACGGTGATTGACGATGGAACTCCGCTTCTTTGGCTGCGGAAAGACTGGATTGAGAAGTTGGGATTAAAGGAACCGGAAACAGTAGGAGAAGCGTTGGAAGTGATCCGGGCATTTGTAGAACAGGATGCAGCAGGAGACGGTCAGACAATCGGCCTTGCCTGTAGTACAGACGTGGTTGCCGGTGCGGATCAGACTTATGGAGTGGATGCAACTTTTATACATGCCGGTGCAATGCCATGTCACTGGATCCTGGATAAAAATGGAAATGTAGTTTATGGGTCAGTAACACAGGAAACAAAAGAAGCGCTTTTGAAACTTCACAATCTATATGAGGATGAGATACTCGACCAGAGATTCCTGCTACGAAAGACGGAAAACATAGATGATCTGTTAAAAACCGGACATTGCGGTGCTATCTGTGGACGCTGGTGGGCTCCGAATAACCCGTTGAGTGCAGCATATAATGTCGATTCAAATGCAGAGTGGAAACCGTATCTTTTAGACAAAGAACAGGTAAATGAGACGCAGAAGATATCAGTTTTTGAATCGTATGACCAGTGGATGTATGTGGTGGTGCGTAAAGGATATGAGCATCCGGAAATTGTAGCAAAGTATGTGAGCGCGATTTTTGATCAGTCTAGATATGCAAATGATAGTGCGGCAAGAGAAGTGAATGATTATTTTTCTATTAATGTAGATCCGACGGCCCGGCCACTGAATATTAATGTGGATTATGAGGATGCACTTTACCGTACGACAGAACATATTCAGGCAGCACTGGATAAGACGCTTGATGTATCAGAGCTTAGCGGTTTGGAAAAGTCTTATTTTAATACATGCAAATCTTACTTGAATGGACAGCTGACAACCGCGAATGGATGGGCGGCGTATGCGTCAAGAATTCAGGCTGTGGGGGAACTGCAGAAGGCAGGAATAACAAGTACATCGACATTGCCTCTGGAAAATGTAAATGCAGAAATTCCGCAAGAATTACAGGAACTGGAACAGGAAGCATTTCTTCAGATCATTAGTGGGGAGAAACCAGTGGATTACTTTGATACTTTTGTGGCAGAATGGTATGCAAACGGTGGAAAAGTGCTGACCGAACGGGTGCAGAACGCCTATGAAAGTGGAAAGAACTAAAAAGAATGGGTATTAATCAGAGACTGACAGAAGAATTAAAGAAACAGATTCTGGCAGCGGAAACGCTTGTGGCAGTAGAAGACCTGTATCGCCCATATCGTCCAAAGCGCCGCACACGTGCGACAATCGCGAAGGAGAAAGGACTTGAGCAGCTGGCTGCATTGGATCACATTGTAGAAGACAAAGGAACCGCTTGAGAAGACAGCGGAAGCTTATATCTCTGAAGAAAAAGGAGATTGTAGCAGAATAAAAAACAAAAAAACAGATACGGATGATTACCT
>OGRS01000438.1_pt1 | contig 40699 bp, 35 predicted proteins | sample 1553561 | NCBI WGS metagenome assembly OGRS01 (sample SAMEA2580103, study PRJEB22360) | human gut metagenome | biome: human gut; feature: human-associated habitat; material: faeces | place: Denmark | collected 2008/2010
GCTCTTCCGATCTGCAAAAATTTTTGCGGAGGGCGCTCTTTCCTTGCTTTTTTTTCGATTTGATAGTAAAATAAGGTGTAATACTATCGCAAGCCTGCCAGTAGTGCATAGCGAGATCCTGCCAGCGCGCGTGGCGCGGGAAGCCCGGCTGGCGGCGTATTACCACCAACATTGTTTACAGCGGACGCAGCTCCGCTTTGAATCCATACAGGACCCGGCGGATACGCTGCCTGGCCTTGTACAAGCTGCACAACTTTTTTATTTCATAATATAAGGAGTGCACAAAAATGAAAGGTATCATTCTGGCCGGCGGTGCCGGCACCCGGCTCTATCCGCTGACGATGGTCACCAGCAAACAGCTGCTGCCCGTCTACGACAAGCCGATGATCTATTATCCTCTGTCCACCCTCATGCTGGCGGGCATCCAGGACATCCTCATCATCTCGACCCCCACCGACACGCCCCGCTTCGAGGCGCTGCTGGGCGATGGCAGCCAGTACGGCATCCATCTGCAATATAAGGTCCAACCGTCCCCGGACGGCCTGGCTCAGGCTTTCATCCTCGGTGAAGAGTTCATCGGCGATGACTGCTGCGCAATGATCCTGGGCGACAACATCTTCTACGGCAACGGCTTCTCCAAGATTCTGAAGAATGCTGTCTCCAACGCCGAGAACAAGGGCCGCTGCACCGTCTTCGGCTACTATGTGCCGGACCCCGAGCGCTTCGGCATCGTGGAGTTCGACGCAAACGGCAAGGTGCTGAGCGTCGAGGAGAAGCCCCAACACCCCAAGAGCAACTACGCCATCACCGGCCTGTACTTCTACAATAAGGAAGTCGTCAAGATGGCAAAGCAGGTCAAGCCCTCGGCCCGCGGTGAGCTGGAGATCACGACCCTGAACGATATGTACCTCAAGCAGGATGAGCTGGACGTCCAGCTGCTGGGCCGCGGCTTTGCATGGCTGGACACCGGCACGATGGACAGCCTCGTGGAGGCAGCCGACTTTGTGCGGATGATCGAGAAGCGTCAGGGCATCAAGATCAGCGCCCCCGAGGAAATTGCATTCAAGTACGGCTGGATCGACCGCGATACCCTGCTGGAAAGCGCAGAGCGCTACGGAAAGAGCCCCTACGGCCAGCACCTCAAGAATGTGGCCGACGGCAAACTGAAGTATTAAGAGAGGCGGTATCCGCATGAAAATCATTGTTACCGGCTGCAGAGGCCAGCTTGGCACCGAGATCATCAAGCAGCTCCGGGAAGGCCGCAGTGAGCTTGGCCCCATCCCCGAGAAGCTGGTGAGCGCCACGGTCATTCCGGTGGACCTGCCGGAGCTGGACATCACCAACTACAAGATGGTGGATGACTTCATCCGCCGTCAGCGCCCGGACGTCATCATCAACTGCGCCGCGTTCACCAACGTGGACGGCTGCGAGGTGAACCATGACGCTGCCTTCAAGGCCAACGCCATCGGCCCCCGCAATCTGGCACAGGCCGCCACCAAGACCGGCGCCCGTCTGGTACACGTCTCTACGGATTACGTCTTCTCCGGCCGCGAGAACGGCGGCATCCCGCAGGATGAGGCCACCATTCCCGGCCCCATCAGCGCCTACGGCTCCACCAAGCTCATGGGTGAGAAGTATGTGGAGCAGTTCTGCCACCGCCACTTCATCGTCCGCACGGCATGGCTCTACAGCTACTACGGCAAAAACTTTGTCAAGACCATCGTGAACGCCGGCAAGAAATTCGGCAAGCTGGAAGTCGTCAACGACCAGTGCGGCAACCCGACCAACGCCGTCGATCTGGCCCACGAGATCCTGCAGCTCTGCGTGACCCACGAGTACGGCCTGTATCACTGCACCGGCGAGGGCATCTGCTCCTGGTATGATTTCGCATCGGAGATCATCCGCCTGTCCGGCGTGGACGCCACCGTGGCTCCCTGCACCAGCGAAGAGTACAAGGCAAAGCACCCGGACAGCGCCGACCGCCCCAAGTGGAGCGCTCTGGACAACCGGATGCTCCGCTGCACCGTCGGCAACGACGTCCGCGACTGGAAGGACGCGCTGGCCTGCTTCTTCGAGCACTGGGACGGCGACAATGGGATGAAATGACCCTCTCAGTCACCGAAGGTTACGGAGAGGGCAAGGCTGCTGAAAATGAAGAGAACACTGAGGAAAATCATATTATGAAAAAATATCTTATCACCGGCTGCGCCGGTTTTATCGGTTCCAACTTTGTGCATTATATGCTCAAGAAGTACCCCGAGATCCTGCTGGTCAACCTCGACAAGCTGACCTACGCCGGCAACCTCGAGAACCTGAAGGACGTTGAGGGCGACCCCCGCCATGTCTTTGTGCAGGGCGACATCTGCGACAAGGAGCTGGTCGAGAGCCTGTTTGCAAAGTACGATTTCGATTACGTCATCAACTTTGCCGCTGAGAGCCACGTTGACCGCTCCATCAAGAACCCTGAAATTTTCGTCCAGAGCAACGTGATGGGTACCGTCAACCTGCTGCAGCGCGCCAAGGAAGCCTGGTACGACGCCGACGCCAAGACCTGGAAAGAGGGCAAGAAGTACCTGCAGGTGTCCACCGATGAGGTCTACGGCGCTCTGGGCGCTGAGGGCTTCTTCATGGAGACCACTCCGCTCTGCCCCCACAGCCCCTACTCTTCCTCCAAGGCCAGCGCTGATATGTTCGTCATGGCATTCCACGACACCTACGGTATGCCCATCAACATCACCCGCTGCTCCAACAACTACGGCCCCTACCAGTTCCCCGAGAAGCTCATCCCGCTGATGATCAACAACGTCAAGCACCACAAGCAGCTGCCCGTCTACGGTGACGGTATGCAGATCCGCGACTGGCTGTACGTTGAGGACCACTGCAAGGCCATTGATATGGTCTGCAACGGCGGCAAGGTGGGCGAGGTCTACAATGTCGGCGGCCACAACGAGCGCCCCAACATCTTCATCGTCAAGACCATCATCGAGCAGCTGCATGACCGTCTGAAGGACGACGGCATCAGCGAAGACCTCATCAAGCACGTCGCTGACCGTCTGGGCCATGACCGCCGCTATGGCATCGACCCCACCAAGATCAGGAACGACCTTGGCTGGTATCCCGAGACTCCCTTCGAGAAGGGCATCGTCCTGACCATCGACTGGTACCTCGACCACGAGGAGTGGATGGAGCACATCACCAGCGGCAATTATCAGAAATACTACGAGGAAATGTACAAGAATAAGTAACTTCTTGTAAATAGCCTGAAAGCGAAAAAGAGCAGGGCGTGCGGTCCTATGGCTGCACGCCCTGCTCCTTTTTGTCGGAGTTAAAGCTTGTCCTCTTTCATGTAGCGGATGAGCAGGGGCAGCTCATAGACCAGCATGGACAGCCAGCCGATGCCGTAGCTCACAGGCATGATCTGCAAATCGACCTTGAGCACCAGCACCAGCACAGCGGCGGCGGCCACGCGGAAGCCCATGTTGAGCATACTGCTGTTCAGGGTGATCTTCAAATCGCCGAGGCCGCGGAAGCCGCCCTGAATGCCGTTGGTCACGCCGGGCATCAGGTAGAAGAGGGAGGCGCACCGCAGGAACTTGACGCCCAGGTCGATGACGGCGGGGTCATCCACGAAGAGGGAGATGATGGGGCGGGCGAAGAGCAGGCAGACGGCCATCAAGCAGAAGCCGTAGATGAGCTCGATGCGCAGGCCGCAGAAAAAGCCCTGACGCACCCGCTCCTTTTTGCCGGCACCGTGGTTCTGAGCCATCAGGGTGGTCATAGCGTGGGCGATGTTCTGCTGGGGCATATAGGTGAAGTCGTCCACCCGGCTGGCGGCGGTGAAAGCGGCCATTGCGTTGATGCCCAGAGTGTTGACGATGGCCTGCACGGCGATCTTGCCCAGCTGGACGGTGGCCTGCTGCATGGCGCTGGTCCAGCCGTACTGGACGGTGCTGCGCAGCAGAGAGCCGTCAAAGACGAGCCAGCGCCGCCCCAGCTGAAGGACGGGGACTTTGAACTGGATGTAGACGACGCAGAGCACACAGCAGAGCGCCTCGCTGAGGACGGTGGAGAGGGCGCAGCCTTCGCTGCCCCAGCCCAGCACCTCGACAAAGAAGAGGTCGCCGCCGATGTTCAGCACCGAGCTTATCATCAGAAAGTAAAGGGCGCTCTTGCTGTCGCCCAGCGCCCGCATGGTGGCGGCGAGAAAGTTGTAAAAGAAGGTGAAGATGAGGCCTGCAAAGACGATGCGGAGGTACTGCACCGCGATGGGCAGGATCTCATCCGGAACCTGCATCAGCCGGAGCAGCGGCGTCGCCAGCAGGACGCAGAGGGCCGAAAAGACCAGCGAGAACACCGTGCCTGCGATGGCGGTGGTGGAGACCTGACGCTCCACGCGCTGGGTGTCTCCGGCACCGTAGGCCGTGCTGACAAGGATGCCGGCACCGAGGCAGAGACCGTTGATGAAGAGGATGGCCAGCGTCATCAGCGGGTTGGAGGTGCCGACGGCGGCAAGGGCGTCTTCGCCGACAAATTTTCCCACGATGATGCTGTCGGCGGCGTTATAAGTGAGCTGGAACAGGTTGCCCAGCACCAGCGGGATGGTGAATTTGACCAGAAGGGGCGTGATGGCTCCGGTCGTCATGTCTTTTGTCATGGATTCCTTCTCTTTTTCTTTTTATAATATGTTCTGGCGTGCGCTGAACACGGCCAGTGCCGAACGGCTTTTGCCGTTTGCGATAAGCCGGGCCGCTGCGTGAAGGGCGGCACCTGCGCTGGGGGAGGCCGGGATGGCATCGGTGCGCAGGACCCGCTGCGCCGCCCGGACGGCGTCGGCGGTGGTGACGGCAGCGATGTTGTCCACTACATAGGAATTGTAGTTGCCGGGAACGAGGCCGAAGCCGATGTCCGGGATGCCGTGGGAGCCGGTGAGGCCGCTGCTCAGGGCCTGACTCTCGTAAGGCTCTACGGCTACGATACGGACGTCATTCGTCCACGCCTTGACCGTTTCGCCCACGCCGGTGATGGTGCCGCCGCTGCCCACGCCGATGACGATGCTGTCCACGATGCTGGAACCCTCCCGCGCGATGGAGCGCACCAGTGCAGGCCCCGTCACCCGGCGGTGATAGGTGGGGTTGTCGTCGTTGTTGAGCCAGTCCATATAGTACCAGCCCTTTTCGGCGGCGGTGGCTTTTGCCAGCGCCCGTGCGCCTGCAAGGCCCGCCTGGGCCGGGGTGTGGATGATCTGCGCTCCGAGGCGGAGCAAGCTCTCCTGCCGCATGGCGGGGGCGTCCTCCGGCATGACCAGAGTCACCGGGTGGCCCGCCGTCAGCCCCGCCAGCGTCAGCGCTGTGGCAAAAGGCCCTGACACGGCCTCCACGATGGTCTGGCCGGGGGTCAGCGCCCCGCGCTCAAGGGCCAGCGCCAGCATCCCCTCAGCCAGCTCGTCCCGCGCCGTGCCGGTGGGGCCGTTGTAGTTCAGATAGGCGTACAGCCGCCCCCGCAGCCCGCAGGCCGCAAGATAGCCCCGCAGCTCGACGATGGGGCCGGGCAGCAGGGTCTGGTAGATGTTGGGGTAGATAGGCACGGGCGGTCTCCTTTCGCGTCCGGGGGAAAGCTTACGCCTATAACTTTAACGCAAAGGAGAGGAAGCGTCAAGCGGGGCTTGGGCAGAAAAGAGAAAAATCGGAAGAAAATTTGGCAAAATGACGCAAAAAGTCCTTGACAAGGGACACCCCGTCTGCTATACTCCGTATGTAAAGCAAAAAACCTTTACAAACAGCGGAGGTCAGAGCAGGACAGAACATGGCAAAAGACTTTGAAATGGGCTATCTGCTCGATTTTTACGGCGAAGTGCTCACGCCCAAACAGCGCGAGATGCTGCGCCAGTATTACAACGATGACCTCTCCCTCAGCGAGATCGGAGAAAACTTCGGCATCACCCGGCAGGGGGCGCGGGACGCCATCAAGCATGGCGAAACGGCCCTCAAGGAGCTGGAAGAAAAGGTCGGCTTCGCGGCCCGGTACCGCCGGGTGCAGCAGACACTGGAAGAGCTGGAGCAGCTGGTCATCGACGCCCGGTTTGAATGCACCGGCCCGAACGCCCGGCTGACCACCACCGAGTATGCCGCCACTCTGAACAAGATGCTGGGGCTCATCCGCTCCATCGACGAAGTGAATGAGAGCTGAAAACTGATTTGAGAGGAGCACCGAACAATGGCATTTGAATCTTTGACCGACCGCCTTGCCGGTGTGTTCAAAAAGCTGCGCGGCCACGGCAAACTGAGCGAGGCGGACATCAAAGCCGCCATGCGCGAGGTCCGGATGGCCCTGCTGGAAGCCGACGTCAACTACAAAGTGGCGAAGGACTTCTGCGCAAAGGTCTCCGAGCGCGCCATGGGCCAGGAGGTCATGGAGAGCCTGACCCCCGCCCAGCAGGTCGTCAAGATCGTCAACGAGGAGCTGGTCGCCCTGATGGGCGGCGAGGAAGCCCCTCGTCTGGTCATCAAGAACAAGGGTCAGACCATCATCATGCTCTGCGGCCTGCAGGGCAACGGTAAGACGACCCACGCAGCAAAGCTTGCAAAATACTACATCAAGCAGGGCCGCCGCCCGATGTTGGTGGCCTGCGACATCTACCGTCCGGCGGCTATCGACCAGCTGCAGGTGGTGGGCAGGCAGGCCGGTGCGCCGGTCTTCACCCTGCCCGGCGAAAAGCCGCCTGCCATCGCCAAAAAGGCACTGGCCCACGCCAAGGACTACGGCAATGACATCATCATCCTCGATACCGCAGGCCGCCTGCAGATCGACGAAGTGCTGATGCAGGAGCTGGTCCAGATCAAAGAGGCTGTCCCCGTGGACGAGACTCTGCTGGTCGTGGACGCCATGGCCGGTCAGGACGCCGTGAACGTCGCCAAGACCTTCAACGAAACGGTCGGCATCGACGGCATCATCCTCACCAAGACCGACGGCGATACCCGCGGCGGCGCAGCCCTCTCGGTGCTGTCTGTCACCGGCAAGCCCATCAAGTTCCAGGGTACCGGCGAAAAGCTGGATGACCTCGAAGTCTTCCATCCCTCCCGCATGGCAGGCCGGATCCTCGGCATGGGCGATGTGCTGAGCCTCATCGAGCGCGCACAGGATGCCGCCGACGAGAAGCTGGCCGAAGAGACCGCCAAGCGGATGATGGAAAACAAGTTCGATATGAACGATATGCTGGCCCAGTTCGCCCAGATCCGCAAGATGGGCGGCGCGGGTGCCATGCTGAGCATGATGCCCGGAATGTCCGGCATCGACGCCAGCCAGATCGACGAGAAAGCCTTCGACCGCATCGAGGCCATGATCTACTCGATGACCAGGGCCGAGCGCGAAGACCCCTCCATCATCAACCCCAAGCGCAAGCGCCGCATCGCAGCGGGCAGCGGCACTCAGGTGTCTGATGTCAACAAGCTGCTCAAGCAGTTTGAGATGATGCAGAAGATGATGAAGCAGTTCAAGAAGAGCCCCAAGGGCTTTGCCCGCAAGCTGGGCGGCCTGATGGGCAACCCGGGCGCCTTCAGAGGCATGAAATAATTCCGGTATACACCCCGCTGTGGGGTTGTACAGATAGATTTAATCCCCCGCAAACCGGGGAACAAGAAATTTTTGGAGGATATTACCATGGCAGTTAAGATTCGTCTGCGCCGCGTCGGCGCCAAGAAGGCTCCCTTCTATCGTGTTGTTGTTGCTGACAGCCGCTTCCCCCGCGATGGCCGTTTCATCGAGGAGATCGGCACTTACGACCCCAATCAGGAGCCCTCTGTCGTGAGCATCGACGGCGAGAAGGCTAAGGCCTGGATCGCCAACGGCGCTCAGCCCACCGACACCGTTCGCGTGCTGCTGAAGAAGTCCAACATTCTGTAAGGTGGAGGGCTGACTCATGCAGGAGCTGTTGCTGGCAGTTGCCCGCGGCCTCGTGGAGGATAAGGACGCCGTCAAGGTCACGGTGGACGCCCCCCGTGAGGACGGCACCATCGTCTACCACCTGAGCGTGGCAGAGGGAGATATGGGCCGTGTCATCGGCAAGCAGGGCCGGATCGCAAAAGCCATTCGTGTGGTGATGCGCGCGGCTGCTGTGCGGGTCGATGAAAAGGTCCTTGTTGAGATCGACTAAGCACCCTACAGGCCCTTTGCTGTAATGGCAAAGGGCCTTTTTGATTTATGAACGGGCTTGCCCTCTCCGTCACCTTCGGTGACACCTCTCCCAAAGGGAGAGGCACTGGCGTGCCGGTCAGGCCTACGCTGGACGAGGGAAGCTCTTGCTGCCGTAAACGGCAGTGCGCTGCTATCGCCGATAGCAGGCAGCTGCCGGAGGGCGCACCTACACACGAACCTATAATACAGGAGCAAATTTATGCAGCAATATCTGGAAGCAGGCAAGGTCGTCACCACCCACGGTGTGCGCGGCGAAATGAAGCTGGAGCTGTGGTGCGACGGCGTGGATTTCCTCAAAAAGGCAGGCCGTCTCTACGCCTCGGCAAAGGGCGGCAAGTGCTATAACATCACCTCCATCCGCCCGCAGGGGCAGATGGCACTGCTCCAGCTGGAGGGCGTGAACGATATGGACGCCGCCCGCGCCCTGCGGGGTCAGGTGTTCTACTTCGACCGCAGCGACGCCACCCTGCCCGAGGGCCGGTGGTATGTGGCCGACCTCATCGGCTGCGAGGTGCGGGACGCCGACACCGGCAAGGTGTACGGCGTCGTCACCAGCGTGGACCACCCCGGCGCACAGGACATCTATACGGTCAAGTCCCCCAGCGGCAAGGAATATATGTTCCCCGGCGTGGACGCCTTTCTCAAAGAGCGCAACCCGCCGGAAGGCTATATCCTCGTCACCCCCATCCCGGGCCTGCTGGACGACGATTTCGACAGTGAGCGGGAGGAGGAGTGAGCGATGGGGATGCGTGTGGACATCGTGACCCTTTTCCCTGAGATGTGCCAGCAGGTGCTGGACGCCAGCATCATCGGCCGCGCAGCCAGGCGCGGCTGCATCGAGACCCACTGCCATCAGATCCGGGATTACACCCTCAACAAGCAGAAGCAGACCGACGACTACCCCTACGGCGGCGGCTGCGGTATGGTGCTCTATGCCCAGCCCATCGCCGACTGCCTGCGCGCCGTCCAGAAAGAGGTAGCGGAACAGGGACGCCCGGCCCCGCATATCGTGTTCTTGACGGCGGGCGGTCAGCGCTACACCGAAGAGCACGCCCGGCGGCTGGCCCAGTACGATAACCTGACGCTGGTCTGCGGCCACTATGAGGGCATCGACGAGCGCGTCATTGAAGCGTTTGCGGACGAAGAGATCTCGATCGGCGACTATATCCTCACCGGCGGCGAGCTGGCCAGCCTCGTGGTGGCTGACAGCGTCCTCCGCCTCAAGCCCGGCGTTCTGGCGGAGCAGAAGGGCTACGAGGAGGAGAGTTACTGGGACGGCCTGCTGGAATACCCCCAGTACACCCGCCCCGAGGTCTGGGAGGGCCGCGCTGTACCCGACGTTCTGCTGGGCGGCGACCACCAGAAGATCGACGCATGGCGGGGCGAAAAGAGCCGGGAGCGCACCCGTCTGCGCCGCCCGGAGCTGTATGAGCAGTGGTGCGAGAGCCACCCCATCACCGAGCTGCCCAAGTGGAAGCGGGGCGAGAATGTCCGCCTCGTCAAGACGGAAGAACAGTTTGCCGCTGCGGCAAAGCTGTTTGCGGAGGGACGCCGCGCCGTCTGCGCCGGAAACTGGACGGAAGAGTATTGTGCAAGCCTGACAGAAGAGGAGTTTCTCGCTCAGCTCAAGGCGGAGAAAAAAGGCGGATGGGCCTGCTACCTGCACACGACGAAAGATGTGCCGGACGGCATGGTGAGCGTAGACCACAAGACCGGCCGCATTGAGCATCTCTTTGTGTCTGGGAATGCCCGCGGTAAGGGCATCGGCCAGAAAATGTTGGACTTCGCCCGGAAAAAGCTGGAAGAGTATGAGCATCCCCGCCTGAGCGTGCTGGACACCAACGCCCGCGCCATTGCTCTCTATCGTCGGATGGGATGGAAATTCACAGGCGAAAAAGACATGGAATTTGACCCTGCGGAATATCCTTCTGTTGTAAAGAAATGCGCGCTGCTGTGGATGCAGTACGAGGGTTGAGCGGAGTCTGCGGCAAACGTCATACTCTGCCGGATAAGCACAAAAACAGTCGGAGTGCTGACCCTCCGTCGAAAAAATGTTGAAAACTTTTGTATTACCCCGCCAACACTGGGGGAATAATTTTGTTGTCTTTGTATAAAAGGTGGAAAATGCCCCCCTCATCCTTGGGAAAACCGCCAAAAATGCGTTTGGGGACTGTACAACGGTTTCGGTTTGCGCTAAAATAATCACAACGCAACAGGCGCGAAACATAATTGCATTTCCCGAACGATAATAGATAGGAGCGTTTTACTATGTACGTCAAAGAAGTTACCGTTGAAAATCAGGTTGGTCTGCACGCCCGTCCGGCAACCTTCTTTATTCAGAAGGCCAACGAGTTCAAGTCTTCCATCTGGGTCGAGAAGGAAGAGCGCCGCGTGAACGCTAAGAGCCTGCTGGGCGTCCTGTCTCTGGGCATCGTGGGCGGCACCACCATCCGCATCATCGCTGATGGCGCAGACGAGCAGGCTGCTGTCGATGGCCTCATCAAGCTGGTGGAGTCCGGCTTCGCAGAGTAATTCAGTTCCATTTCGTGTATGAGCGGCGGGGGTCATCCTTGCCGCTTTTTTTGGTATGATGCATCAGAACAAAGGAGGCAGCCTCATGAAAGATTCGACGAAAGAAGCACTGTTCAAGTTTGGCGAGTTCTGTGATTCCGGCAAGCCGTGGTACTGCTTTTTTGGCGTCTATCTGGTGACGCTCATCGTCAACATCACCCTTCTGCTCACCTCGGAGCGGAAGCCCAGGTGGTGGAGCGTGGCCCTCGACGTGTGCGGTCTGGCGCTGGCGGCGTCGAATATTGCCAGGACCGAGAGGATGCAGAAAGGCCGGCATAACATCGGATGACCAAGGCGGAACTTTACCAAAAGGCCTGTATGCTGCCGCTTCTGCCGGGCGTCTATATCATCCGGGACAAAAGCGGCACCATCATCTATATCGGCAAGGCCAAGCGTCTGCGCATCCGGGTGAGCCAGTATTTCCGGGAGGGTGTGCCTCACGACAACAAGGTCAGCCAGATGATCGCCCACGCCTACGCGTTCGACGTCATCGTCTGCCAGAGCGAGTTCGAGGCGCTGGTGCTGGAAGCAAGCCAGATCAAAGCCCACACCCCGAAGTACAACATCCTGCTCAAGGACGACAAGGGCTACAGCTATATCAAGGTGACAAGGGACGAGTGGCCGCGGCTGTCGTTCACGCTGCAAAAAGAGGATGACGGCGCGGAGTATATCGGCCCTTATACCTCGAGCTTTGCGGCCCGTCAGATGGCCGAGACGGCGATGGACGCTTTTCTGCTGCCCCGGTGCAGCCGGCGGTTCCCGCAGGAAATTGGCCGGGGTCGTCCCTGCCTGAACGCCCACATCGGCAAGTGCATGGCGGTGTGCAGCGGCAAGATAAGCCGTGAAAACTACGAGCAGGCCGTCAAAAGCGCTGTCCACCTCATCCGCTACGGCAAAAAGGATATTCTGAAAACCCTCAACGAGCGGATGCTGGAAGCCTCTGGCCGGCTGGAATTTGAGACAGCGGCCCTCATCCGCGACCAGATCGCCGCCATTACCAAGGTGACGGCAGGGCAGAAGGTCGTGGTTGACCCCGATGTGGAGATGGACGTGGTAGCGCTGGCGGGTACGCCCGGCAGCGTCTGCGCGGCTGTCCTCCGCTTCCGGGAGGGGCGGCTGACCGACAAGCGGGAGTTTCTGTTCCACGATACCGCCGACATCGCGGCAGTGCGGGAGGAATTTCTGCCCCGGTACTACCTCGACGATGAGCAGATACCGAAGGTCATCGCCGTGGACGAGCTGCCGCCGGATGTGGACGCCTTGCAGCAGGCCCTCAACGAGAAGCGGGGCAGCGAGGTGCAGCTCTATGTCCCTCAGCGGGGCGATAAGGCGCACCTCGTCGAGATGGCCCACACCAACGCCGTCGAGCGGCTAGCCCGCGAGAGCGGCCGCTATGCCCGGGAGGAAAAGCTTCTGGATGAGCTGGCGCAGGTGCTGGGCCTGCCCAAGCCCCCCCGCACCATCGAGAGCTACGATATTTCCAACTGGGGCGACGGCACCAGCGTCTGCGGCATGGTGACGTTCCGGGACGGCAAGCCCTACAAGGCGGGCTACCGGAAGTTCAAGATGAAGACCGTTGCCGGCACCGATGACTACGCCTCGCTGGCGGAGACCGTCTCCCGCCGTGCGGCTGAATACGAAAAGTATTCCGAAATGGCTGCAAACGGCGAACCGAGCAGCAACTACTTCGGCCAGAAGCCTGACCTGCTGCTGATGGACGGCGGCAGGGGACAGGTGAGCGCCGCGAAGGCCGCACTGGCCGGGACGACACTGGCCGATGTACCCCTCTACGGCATGGTGAAGGACGACCACCACCGCACCCGCGCCATCGTGGACAGCGAGGGCCGGGAGATCGCCATCAACATGAACCGCGGGACGTTCGCCTTCGTCACGGCCATTCAGGACGAGACGCACCGCTTTGCCAACGCCTACCGCAAGCAGCAGATGAAGCAGAAGAGTTATTCGTCCACCCTCACCGAGGTGCCGGGCGTCGGCCCCAAGACGGCCAAGGCCCTGATGGCACAGTTCAAGAGCGTGGGTGCCGTCAAAGAGGCCACCCCTGACCAGCTGGAGAACACCCCCGGCGTCGGACGGCAGATGGCCCAGACCATTTACGAATATTTCCACCCGCAGGGGTGAAGCAAGTGGAAAAGTCCGGCGCAGACCAGTCTGCGGCCGGGCTTTTTGTAAGGAGTTTTTATGTACCAGTTCCAATACGACATCAAGCCGGGCCGCTACCGGCACTTCAAGGGCAACGAATATCAGGTCATCGGGATGGCCCGCCACAGCGAGACCGAAGAGGAAATGGTGGTCTACCGTCCCCTGTACGGCGAGGGCGGGCTCTGGGTGCGCCCGGCGGCTATGTGGACCGAAGAGGTGGAGCGGGACGGCAAGCGTCAGCCGCGCTTTGCCTACATTGGCGAAATATAAGGGCTTGCGCCCGGAGGCCAAACGCGATACAATGGGTTTTGCAGAACAAACGCGCCTGCGAAACTGTATAAATGAGCACTATACATACAAGATGTAAAATTTTGGAGGATAACAGCTATGGCTTGTACTACCATCCTTGTCGGCAAAAAAGCCTCGTATGACGGCTCTACCATGATCGCCCGGAACGACGATTCCGGCTCCGGCCACTTCACCGCGAAAAAGTTCGTTGTCGTTCAGCCGGAGGAGCACCCGGCTGTTTACAAGTCGGTCATCTCTCATGTAGAAGTTCCCCTGCCGGGCGATGCCCTGCGGATGACCGCCATGCCCAACGCCGTGGAGGGCAAGGGCATCTGGGCTGCTTCGGGCGTCAATGCCGCCAACGTCGGCATGACCGCCACCGAGACGATCACCTCCAACCCCCGCGTTCTGGGCGCAGACCCGCTGGTGGTCTACCAGCCCGCCAGAGACGGCCAGCCGGAAGTCCCCGGCGGCATCGGCGAGGAAGATATTGTTTACCTCGTCCTGCCTTACATCCATTCTGCCCGCGAGGGCGTGCTCCGTCTGGGCAAGCTGCTGGAAGAGTACGGCACCTATGAGATGAACGGCATCGCTTTTCAGGATGTGGACGAGATCTGGTGGCTGGAGACCATCGGCGGGCACCACTGGATCGCTCCCCCGGGTGCCGGGCGCGGCACGGCCACCACTGGATGGCCCGCCGTGTGCCGGACGACTCCTATGTGGTCATGCCGAACCAGCTGGGCATCGACGCCTTCGACCTCGACGACGCTTTCGGCGGACAGGAGAATTATCTCTGCTCTGCCGACCTGCGGGAGTTCATCCGGGACAATCACCTCGACCTCTCGCTGGATGGCCGTCTGAACCCGCGCGACGCCTTCGGCAGCCACGACGACGCCGACCACGTTTACAACACCCCCCGCGCATGGTTCATGCTCCGCCACCTCAACCCCAACACCTGGGTCTGGGACGGCCCTGCCGCTGACTACGGCCCCCGCTCGGACGACCTGCCCTGGTGCATGGTGCCGGAGCGGAAGCTGACCCCGGAGGATGTGAAGTATGTGCTGTCCTCCCACTATCAGGGGACTCCCTTCGACCCCTACGCCAGCTACGGCGACAAGAGCATGAAGGGAGCTTACCGCTCCATCGGCATCAACCGCAACGACTTCATGGCCCTCATCCAGATGCGGCCTGATGTGCCGGAAGACATCCGCGCTGTGGAGTGGATCGCCTATGCCTCCAATGCTTTCAACACCATGGTGCCGTTCTACGCCAACGTCGAGCGCACCCCGGCCTATCTGGCCTGCACCACCGGTGAAGTCTCCACCGATAGCTTCTATTGGGTGAGCCGGATGATCGCCGCCATGGCCGACGCCTCCTACGCCAAGAGCCTCATCCATGTGGAGCGGTACGAGGAGGGCGTCCTCTCCGCCAGCCGCGCTCTGCTGAACCAGTACGATAAGAACATCGCTTCGGCCGAGGAAAGCCAGCGCGCCGCCCTGCGGGAGGAGGCCAATACCGCCATCGCTGCCGAGCTGAAGAAGCGGGCTTCCGATACGCTGGATAAGGTCCTCTTTGAGCTGAGCAGCGGCATGAAGAACGCCTACGCCCGTTCAGACGCCTAAATCGCATCCGACCCGGAAAGAAAAATCATTTCCGGAAAAACCGTCAAAAACGGTCAAATCAAACCACAAAACAGTCATCCGCCCCGAAGCTGACCGCTCCGGAGCGGATTTTTTGCGCTCTTTTATTGGTTGTATCCCACTTCTTGTGCAGAATGCATGATTTTGACGGAAATATTTTGGCAGATAAACGGACGGAAAGTGATTGATTTTGACGGAATATTTGCTATAATACAGACAGAAACGGTCAAAACGATTCAAACACAAGCAAAAACGTGCAACGGGAGGGATGAAGATGTTGGCAGAGGAGCGGCTTTCCCGCATCATGAAGCTGCTGAGCCAGCAGCGCACCGCGACGGTGCAGGAGCTCTGCGAGGCGCTGGACGCCAGCGAGTCCACCATCCGCCGCGATTTGAACGAGCTGGACAGGATGGGCAAGGTGAACAAGGTACACGGCGGCGCGACCCTGCCGGACAGCCAGTTCCTCGCCGACGAGCCGACGATGGCCACGAAGGAAACGCTGGCCGTCGTCCAGAAAAAGTGCATCGCAAAGGCGGCGGCGGCCCTTATCACCGCAGAGGATTTCGTCTTTCTGGACGCCGGAAGCACCACGCTGGCGCTGGCCCGGGAGCTGAGCGGCCCGGCGCTGGATGCCCGGTACGTCACCAACGGCGTCGCTCACGCCCGTCTGCTGGCCCAGAAGGGCTGCAAGGTCTTTCTGGTGGGAGGTCTGCTGCGGCCCGAGACGGAGGCCATCATCGGCGCTGCGGCCCTCCACAGCCTGCAGCAGTACAACTTCACGAAAGCGTTCCTGGGGGCAAACGGCGTGGCGCTGGACGCAGGATTCACGACCCCCGACCCTGAGGAAGCGGCTGTCAAGGCCGCGGTCGTGCGCCGGGCGAGAGAAGCCTGGTTCCTCGTGGATGACTCGAAGTTCGCCCGCATCTACCCGGCGGTCATCGCCGAGCTGTCCGGCGGCGCGATCCTGACGAATCATTGTCCGAATCCGAAATACAGACAATTCACTCTGGTAAAGGAGGCAGCAGAATGATCTATACCGTGACATTCAACCCGGCCATCGACTACGTCGTGCGGCTGGACACACCGCTGGAAGTGGGCGAGGTGAACCGCGCCAAAGGCGAGGACTGCGTGCTGGGCGGCAAGGGCATCAACGTGTCCGGTGTGCTGGCCGAGCTGGGCTGCCGGAACACGGCGCTGGGCTTTGTGGCTGGTGAGACGGGTGCATGGCTCGAGCGGGGTCTGGCCGCGCAGGGCATCACCACCGACTTTATCCACCTCGAGCAGGGCATGACCCGCATCAACGTCAAGATAAAGGCGGGGCAGGAGACGGAGCTGAACGGCGCAGGCCCGGACATCCCCGAGAGCGCCATGGAGCAGCTGGAAGCACAGCTCGATAAGCTGGCCGAGGGCGACATCCTCATTCTGGCGGGGAGCATCCCGTCCAGCCTGCCCCAGACCACCTACGAGCGTCTGCTGGCCCGTCTGGAAGGCCACGGCGTGCATACGGTGGTGGACGCCACCCGCGACCTGCTGGTGAATGTGCTGCAGTATCACCCCTTCCTCATCAAGCCCAACAATCATGAGCTGGGTGAGATCGTGGGCCGCACCCTCACCACCGACGCCGACATCACCGCTGCCGCCCGCACCCTGCAGGAAAAGGGCGCCCGGAACGTACTGGTGAGCATGGCCGGTGACGGTGCGCTCCTGCTGGACGAGAAGGGCGAGGTCCACCGCATCGGTACGCCCAAGGGCAAGGTGGTCAACAGCGTGGGCGCAGGCGACAGCATGGTGGCCGGTTTCGTGGCAGGCTATCTGCGCAGCGGCAGCTATCTGGAAGCCCTGCGTCTGGGGACTGCCTGCGGCAGTGCCACTGCGTTCAGCCTCGGGCTGGCAAAGAAGGAAAAGATCGACGAGTTACTGAATCAGATTTAAGCGGGCTTGCCCTCTCAGGCGCTGCGCGCCAGACTCCCCTTTTTGTCGCTTGCGCGACATCTTCCCCCGACCGGGGGAAGTCTTTCCTCAAAGGGAGAGCCAAGAACGTAACGGCAAAGTTCAAGCCTCTCCCTTTGGGAGAGGTGGCATTGCGAAGCAATGACGGAGAGGGCTAGGATGCTGACAATAAGGAGAGGAGACACACTATGCGAATCACGGAATTGTTCACGGCACAGTCCATCGCGCTGGACGAAGCCCAGCAGGACCGCAGCCAGATCATCGACCGTCTGGTGGAGCTGCAGGCGACCCACGGCAACATCAGAGACAAGGAAGCCTACAAAAAGGGCCTGTATGAGCGCGAGGACGAAGGCTCGACCTATGTGGATAACGGCATCACTGTCCCCCACGCCAAGTGCGACTGCGTGACCCGGCCCAGTCTGGCGGCCCTCCGCCTCAAGACCCCGGTGCAGTACAATGCCGAGGACGACGGCAAGACCGATCTGCTGTTTGCCATCGCAGCCCCCAAGAACGGCAGCCTCCACGTGGATATGCTGGCCCGTATGATGCAGATGCTCATGAACGAGGACTTCGTGGAGAAGCTGCGCACCGCCAGGACCTCGGAAGACTTCCTCGCCGCCATCGACGCGCAGGAAGAAGCCCAGTTCGGCGACGAGAGCTTCACCGACCAGGAGATCGAGCAGGCGGGCTACCGTGTGCTGGCCGTCACCGCCTGTGTCAACGGCATCGCCCACACCTACATGGCCGCTGAAGCCCTGAACAAGGCCGGTGCCAAGATGGGCGTGACCATCAAAGTCGAGACCAACGGCTCTGACGGCGCAAAGAACATCCTGACAAAAGATGAAATTGCAAACTGTGACGGCATCATCGTGGCGGCGGAGAAGAAGATCGAGACGGCCCGCTTCGACGGCAAGCCGGTCCTCTTCACCCGCGTGGACGACGGCATCCACAAGCCTGAAGAGCTCATCCATAAAATAACCTCCGGTGAGGTGCCGGAGTTCCACGCTAAGGGCGGCGCACAGGCCGCGGAGGACGCTTCTGCCTCCGACAGCTTTGGCCGCAGCCTCTACAAGAACCTGATGAACGGCGTCTCTCACATGCTGCCCTTCGTGGTGGGCGGCGGCATCATGATAGCGCTGGCCTTCCTGCTGGACGATTACAGCATCGATCCCTCCAACTTCGGCATGAACACTCCGCTGGCCGCCTTCTTCAAGACGGTGGGCTCTGCGGCCTTCAGCTATATGCTCCCCATCCTGGCGGGCTTCATCGCCATGTCCATTGCGGACCGTCCGGGTCTGGCCGTCGGCTTCGCAGGCGGCGTGCTGGCCATGAACGGCACCAACTTCGCCGGTATCGCCGCTGGTGAGACCACCGGCATCTCCGGCGGCTTCCTGGCCGCTCTGCTGGCTGGTTTCGTGGCCGGTTATGTGGTGGAGTTCCTCAAGAAGATCACCGAAAAGCTCCCCGCCAGCCTGAACGGCATCCGTCCCATGCTCATCTACCCGCTGGGCGGCATCCTCATCGTGGGCGTGGTCATGTGCGGTATCAACCCCATCATGGGCATGATCAACACTGCCATGACCAACTGGCTGAACGCCATGGGCGGCACCTCCAAGGTCCTGCTGGGTGCTATCGTGGCCGGCATGATGAGCATCGACATGGGCGGCCCCTTCAACAAGGCGGCTTACGTCTTCGGCACCGCAGCCCTCGCCTCCGGCAACTATGAGGTCATGGCCGCTGTCATGGTGGGCGGCATGGTGCCTCCCATCGCCATCGCCCTCTCCACCACCTTCTGCCCCAAGAAGTGGACTCCCGACGAGCGCCGCAACGGCATCGTCAACTACATCATGGGTCTTTGCTTTGTCACCGAGGGCGCTATCCCTTACGCAGCGGCTGACCCGCTGCGCGTCCTGCCCAGCTGCGTCATCGGCGCAGCCCTCTCTGGTGCGCTGTCCATGACCTTTGGCTGCGCCCTCCGCGCCCCCCACGGCGGCATCTTCGTCTTCCCGGTCGTTGACCATGCCGTGATGTACTGTGTGGCTCTGGCGGTCGGCAGCGTCGTGGGTGCGGTCATCCTGAGCCTGCTCAAGAAGACCCGCACCGAAGAATGATCAGGCTATCCTCCTCCTTTCAAGTATAAACAGCCAAAGGCCCCCATCCGGCAGATACCGGATGGGGGCCTTTGGCGTGTAAGATACAGTTAGAAAGGCTCTCCCCTTGGGAGAGGCTTGGCAGAGCCATAAAAACCTGTATAAAACACAAAAACCCGCCTGGCAGCGGGTTTTTGTGTATAGAGGGGTGGGAAAGTATATAAAGTGGTGAATCGCGTGATCAGTCGGCAGCATATCGTACCCGAACACCGGGATCCCCGGCGGTACATCAGAACTTCAGTGACGCTGCCTTGCAGTATGTATTATACCCGAATTTGTTTTCTTGTCAAATGCAAAAATTTGGTTTCGCTTTAATTTAGCACTTTACTTTTTGACAAAAACTTTATATAATTAAAGACGGCAAAACGAAAACTGATTTTTGCACAGTTTGTACTATTGCTACAACAATAAAACTTTACTTTCAAAAAAATTTATGTAATGTAACATATTTCAAAAGGAGTACTTTTCCTATGGACGATTTGGACCGCAAGATTCTCGCCCTCCTCGCAAAGAACGCCCGTATGCCGGTGAAGGAAATCGCCGAAAAGGTGGCGCTGACCAGTCCCGCTGTCTCCAGCCGAATCCACAAGCTGGAAACGGACGGCATCATCAGCGGCTATACCGTGATGCTCAACCGCCCGTCTGACCGGGTCTATGTGGATGCTCTCATCAGCCTCTCGGTGGCCCCGTCCCAGCGGGACGAGCTGGTGGAGCTGATGAAGAACAGCAAAGAGGTGCTGCAGTGCTACCACGTCACGGGAGCTTACACCTTCCTCATCAAGGTGAGCTGCGGCAGTATGCCCCAGCTGGAACACCTCATCTTACAGTTCCAGAAGCTGGGCACCACCAGCACCCAGATCATCCTCTCGACGCCCGTCAATCACGGGGACCTTGAGGCCATGATGCTGTAAGCGTTCATAGAACTGTTACACTTGTGGGTGCAATTTTCGCCCGCCGTGGGTCGTTTACCGAATAGCAGGGATAAAACATCAAATACTATCACTGCACACCGAAAACCTCACCCTGCGAACGAAAGGATAAATTGAATATGAAACGTATCATTGCTTGTCTGATGGCCGGCGTCATGCTGCTGGCTCTGGTGGGCTGCGGCGCGTCGGGCAGCTCCGGCAGCGCGTCTTCTGCCGCGAAGAAAGATTACACCCAGATCCTCCACGACGCCCGCAGCGACGAGGACAACGAGTATGAGATGATATTCACCAAAGGCGAGGACGGCAAGTTCACGGCCCAGTACGGCTACAGCGCCGAGTATGAGGCCGACCAGCTCTCCGACGAGGTGGCCAACATGATGATGCCTCTGCTGGGCCTCGAGGACGATATGTACGACGACTTCGCCGCGTCGGTGTCCGGCATGATGGTCAGCGTCTACGGCGTGGCCATCGTCAAGCCCGCCGAGGGCAAGACGCAGGACGTGGTGGATGCGCTGGATGCCTATGTCCAGAGCCAGCAGAAGTCCATGGAGCATTACCTCGAAGACCAGTACCAGATCGCTTCTGCCGCCCGCGTGGCGACTGTCCCCACCGGCGAGGTGGTCATGGTCTGCTGTGAGGACAGCGACACCGTCTTTGAAAACATCAAAAAGGCTCTGGCCGCATAACGTATTGCAGAAAAAAGCCCCCGCTTCCAGCTGGAAACGGGGGCTTTGCTGTATTTGTTGATTACGGGTTCTCGATGGCGTTCACGAGCTTGTTGGCGATGTACTGGTGGCCCTTGATGGTGGGATGCACGTCGATGGTGGTCTCCGTGTTGGGGATGGCCACATAAGTCAAGTTATAAGTCTTGGCAATCTGCTTCTCAAACTTGTTCAGCTTGTTGAAGTAGCTGCGCCAGCAGGGGATGAGCGGCACAGGGTTGGTGTAGCCCACGAGGATGATCTGGGCATCCGGGTTGAGATTGCGGATCTCCTGCACGATGGAGATGAGGGCTGCGGTGGTCTTGGGATAAGTCTCGTCGCAGATCTTGCTCATGCCGGAGAAGAGCAGATTCCAGGTGGCGTCCCTCTCGGCCTTGGTCAGGTCCATCGCCTTGATGCTGCGGTAGATGGCGGACATGGTGGAGCCGGAACCTTCATTGCGCAGGTCGCCGGCCAGAATGGTAGCGGCCAGCTTCTCGCTCTTCCAGTTGGTGGCGTTGCCCAGAGCCACGATGCAGGGGACGAAGGCGTCGTTGGAGCCGATCTGGACGGAGACGACGTCGGCCTTGCGGATGTAGTCCTGGAACTCAGGGTAGTTGTACTCGCAGCCGGACGCCATGTTCATCTGGGGCATCTTGCCGTACCGGATCATGTCCGCGAGGTCGGGAGCCGTCAGGGCCGGCAGGCCGAGGTTGATGGCGTGGTCACGGTCGAGGCCGAGAGCTGCAGCCACCTTGCCGACATAGCAGTCGGGAGAGTAGCCATGGAAGTTGGGAGCCATATCGACGCTGTAGCCGGAGCGCGCACTGTACTGGACATCGGCCAGGCCGACGCCGGACACGATGCTGTCGCCCAGTGCGACGTAGGTGAGCTGCGCGTCCTTATCTTCCTCTTTGGTGTCATCGGCCTTGACCTCAGCCGCTGCCTCCTCTGCGTCGTCCGCAGAAGGGAGCGGGTCAGCCTGAGCCGTCTCGGTGGCAGAAGCCGCGGCTTCCGCCGGAGTCTCGGGCTGCAGGGCAGCCTCCGGATTCAGGGTGACGATGACATGATCATCGCCGGCGGCGTCCGCAGCGGCCTCAGTCCCCTCGGCCAGCGCGGGGACGCTGAGCAGGGAGACGAGCAGCAGGGCAGAGACCGCCAGACTTGCAAAACGCTTGTTCATGGCAGAAGAGTCCTTTCATGAAAATCAATAGTCGCGGGGGGAGATGTCAGCTTCGAGCTGACGGTAATCGACCTTGCCCACAGGGGTCATGGGCATACTGGAAATAAACTTGTAGGCCACGGGCTGGACGTATTCGGGCAACTCCTCGGCGCACATCCGCTCCAGCTCCCGGATCACCTGCTTTTTCTTGGCGGTGGTGTCGGCCTTGAGCACGATATAGACGAAGGGCAGACGGCCCTGCACATGGTCTTTGTCGGTGCAGCCCACCACAGAGCACTGATGCACAGCGGGGTGGCGGCTGACGACATTCTCGATCATGGAGGGGAAGACTTTGAAGCCGTCGTGGCGGATGATCATCCGCTTGATCCGGGAATCCAGGAACACAAAGCCGTCCTCGTCCAGATAGCCCATGTCGCCGGTGTGGACCCAGATGCGGCCATCCGGGTGGCGGCGAAGGATCATGGCCGTCTCGTCAGCCTTATTGTAGTAGCCCTTCATGGTGGTGGGACCGGAAATGCACAGCTCACCGCGCTCACCGATGGGCAGTTCCCTGTCAGTACCCGGCTCAAAGGCGGCGATGATGGTGTTGACCATCGGGATGCCGACACTGCCGGGCTTGTTGTCTGCGCCGGCAGCCACGGTAGCGGCCGAGGACACTTCAGTCATGCCGTAGCCCTTGGCAATGGGGTATCGGGCCCCGTGGGCAGCCAGAAAATCGTTGACGGTCTGCTCGGCCCCCCGGGAGAGGGAGTCGCCGCCGGCGGCGTAGTTCAGAATGAAGGAGAGGTCCTTGTCCCGCAGCTTGGGGTCAGAGGCAAGCTGCTGATAGTGGGCCGGCACGCCGAACATATGCTCAGGCTTGTACTTCAGCACCAGACTGCCCAGCTTGGCCGGGTCGAGGTTGGGGATGATGATGACCGTGAAGCCCAGCACCAGCGGCAGATGGACGCCGCAGGCGTAGCCGTAGGCGATGAAGGGGGGCATGATGTTCATGAGCTTCTGGCCCCGGTGGAACAGCTTGTCGTAGGCGCGGAACTGCTGCGCCAGAGCGTTGAAGCAGTTGTCGGTGAGCATGACACCCTTAGGGGAGCCGGTAGTGCCGCCGGTATGGACGACGATGCAGGCGTGGTCGGGGTCATAGGGCTCCGCAGCGATGCTCTGGCCCTCGCCGCCCTTGATGAACTGCTTCCAGCGGATGACGTTGGAGGCATATTTGTTCTTGTCGGGGGTGGTCAGCTTGTAGCCTACGGCCATCACCGGGGGCAGAGAGTCGGCCGGAGAGAGGACGATGACCTTTTCCACGTTGGTGCGCTTTGCGGCCTGACGGCAGCGCTCGTACACGACGTTCAGGCAGACGAGAAGGTGGGAATCCACCTCTTCGATATACTCATGGATGCCCTCGACGCTGTAGCGGGGGTCCACAAGGTTCAGGGTAGCGCCGATCATGTCGGCGGCGTAGAACAGGGCAATGACCTCAGGGGTCATGATGCTGACCACCGTCACGATGTCGCCCTTTTTGACCCCGACGCCCCGCAGGGCAGCGGCAGTCTTTTTGACATTGACGATGAGGTCGGCGTAGGTGAACTTCCGGCCATAGTAGTCCAGTGCCGTATCGTTCAGATGGTTCTGGTTCCGATGGCAGACAAAATCGAATGCCGAAAGGGTGGGCAGGGTCTGGTCGATGTACTTCTGAGCGTAGTATTTGAGCCAGGGTTTGGCCTGGGATGCGTAAACAGGATTCTGCGTCGTCATCAATTTCTCATTCCTTTATGTTTGTAGACCCGCGCGGGGGCCAATGTTTTGTTTCGTTTTGTTACAAAGCCACTCCTGCTATTGTAGTAGAGCAGAGAACAAAAGTCAATAAACAGAGAGGCCACAATGAGAAAAACGCAAGAAAAAGTTTACGATTCCCGGCACCAGTCTTCGGCCTCGGAGGCGCTGCAGAGCACCCAGTGACGGGGCCGAAGCTCCCGCCACTGGGGAGCCTCCGTGGAGTAGTCGTGCATGGAGGGGTCATAGACCAGCAGCTTTTTCTGCCGCTCGCGGCGGGGGCTGGGCATGGGGATGGCCGACAGCAGGCTGCGGGTATAGGGGTGGATGGCGTGGGTCACCAGCTCTTCGGCGTCGGCCAGCTCCACGATGTCGCCCTTGTGGATGACGGCGATGCGGTCGGAGATGTAGCGCATGACGGAGAGGTCATGGGCGATGAAGAGGTAGGTGATGCCGCGCTCTTTCTGCATATGGCGCAGAAGGTTCAGGACCTGGGCGCGGATGGACATATCCAGTGCCGAAATGGGCTCGTCGGCGATGATGAATTCCGGCTCCACGATGAGAGCCCGGGCGATGCCGATGCGCTGGCGCTGGCCGCCCGAGAACTCGTGGGGGAAGCGGGACGCAAACTCGGGCAGCAGGCCCACATCCAGCAGCGCCTGACGGACTTTTTCGTCCCGCTCGGCGGCGGAGAGGTCGGGCCGGACGTTCATCAGGCCCTCGCCTACGATGTAGCCCACCTTGGCGCGCTCGTTCAGGGAGGACTGGGGGTCCTGGAATATCATCTGAATTTCCTTGATGACCTGCTTGTCCAGCGCGTGGGAGATCTTGCCGTTTATCTTCTGGCCCTTATAGAACACCTCGCCGCCCGAGGTGGGCAGGATGCGCATGATAGCCCGGCCGATGGTGGTCTTGCCCGAACCGGACTCGCCCACCAGACCGAAGGTCTCGCCCTTATAGATGGTGAAGTTTGCGTTCTTGACGGCCTTGTAAGCCTTGCGGCCGGAGCCGTAGGTCACTTCGAGGTTTTTTACCTCGACCAGAACTTCGCGTTCGTCTGCCATGTTATTTGCCCTCCTCTTGCAGCATCCGCACAGCGGCGGGCGGTTCTATCTTGGGTGCGCGGGGGTCGAGAAGCCAGGTCTTGGCCCGGTGGGTCGTGCTGACATCAAAATAAGGGGGACGCTTGACGAAGTCGATCTTCAGCGCCAGCGGGTTGCGGGGCGCGAAAGCGTCGCCGTGAATTTCCGTGAAGAGGTTCGGGGGCGTACCCTGGATGTTGAACAGGTCTTCGCCCTTCACGCCCATCTGGGGCATACTGGACAGCAGCGCCCAGGTGTAGGGGTGGCGGGGGTCGTAGTAGATCTCATCCGAGGTGCCGATCTCCACGATGTCGCCGGCATACATGACGGCCACACGGTCGGCGATGTTGGCCACGACGCCGAGGTCATGGGTGATGAGGATGATGGTGAGGTTATATTTGACCCGCATCTCCTTCAGCAGCTCGAGGATCTGGGCCTGGATAGTCACGTCCAGAGCCGTCGTGGGCTCGTCGCAGATAAGGATCTGCGGGTTGCAGGCCACAGCGATGGCGATGACGACGCGCTGGCGCATACCGCCCGAGAACTCGTGGGGATACTGCTTGAAGCGCACTTCCGGGTCGGCGATGCCGACATCCCGCAGGTACTCGAGGGTCTTCTCCCTGGCGGCAGCGCCCTTGAGGCCCTGATGGAGATCCACGGCCTCCATGATCTGGTCGCCGATGGTCTTCAGGGGGTTCAGACTGGTCATGGGGTCCTGCATGATCATGGCGATCTCGTGGCCGCGGACTTTCAGCCAGTCCTTCTCCTTTTTCAACTCGGAGAGCCGGATGGGCTGGTGGTCGTCGGCACCGAAGTAGTCGATGGTGCCGGAAGTGATGGAGCCGTTGGAGTCCAGCAGGCCCATGAAGGACTTGGTGAACACGCTCTTGCCCGAGCCGGACTCGCCCACGATGGCGAGGACTTCGCCGTGGTAGACGTCGAGGTCGATGCCCCGGATGGCGTGGAGGATCTTTCCACGCAGATTGAATTTGATATTGAGATCCCGCACAGAGAGGATCAGTTCATTCTTTTTCATGCCTGTTCCTCCTTACTGCAGATGGTTCTTCGGGTCGGCTGCGTCAGAGAAGGCGTTGCCGATGAGGTAGAACGCGATGGTGACGAAGCTGAGGATGATGGTGGGGTAGAGCAGCTGATAGCGCAGGCCAGCCTGCATCATGACCTTGCGGCCATCGTTGATGAGGTTGCCCAGAGAAGGCACCTCGACAGAGAGGCCGAGGCCGATGTAGGTGATGAAGACCTCGCTGCCGATGGCGGCGGGGATGGTCAGGGCCATGCGGAGCATGATGACCGACACGAGGTAGGGCAGCAGGTTGCGCACCACGATGCGGGAGGTGGGGGTGCCGATGCAGCGGGATGCCACGTTGTAGTCACGGTCACGGATGATGAGGATCTGGTTGCGGATAAAACGCGCCATGGCGATCCAGCCCGTGATGGACATGCCCAGGATCAGCGTCTGGACGCTGGGGCTGGCAACGTAGGAAATAAGGATCAGGATGATGGTGGAAGGCACGTTGTCGCAGATGTTGTACAGCTCAGTGAAGAAGAAGTCCAGCTGACGGACATAGCCCCAGAGCACACCCACCGTGATGCCCACCACGGCCTCGATGAGGGCCACGAAGAAAGCGATGGTCAGGCTGGTGCGGGCGCCGGCCCAGATGCGGGCCCAGAGGTCCTGTCCGATGGCGTTGGAACCCCAGATGAAGCCCTTTTCACCGGGGGCGATGTTGCGGTACTGGATGCCGGTGGCGGGGTCCACGGCGCAGAGGTTGGGGTCTGCCTGACCGGGCAGGCAAGGCTGCAAAAATGCAAAGGCCACCACGGCGATGAGGGCGACGAGCAGCAGCACGGCCACGCGGTTCTTGAAGAAGGCGCGGAAGGTGCTGCCCCAGTAGCTGTAGTTGGAGTAGGACGTGGCCTCGGCCCGCTCTTCGCTGAACCCGGCGGGGGTGAACAGCTCTTCTTCGGGCAGCTTTGCCCATGCGGCGGGGCCGTCCGCCTGTAACTTATCCAGCTCTGCCTCGAGCTGGTGTGCTTTTTCATCTTTCATACGGAAAAGCATTATCGGCCACCTTCTTTCTTGCCAAAGCTGATGCGGGGGTCAATGAGCACCATGAGCAGGTCGCCCAGGATCAGGCCGATGATGCCCACGCAGGCGTAGAGCAGAACGATGCCCTGCACCATCGTGTTGTCGTGGCGCTGGACACAGGTGACCAGCAGGCCGCCCATGCCCGGGATGCTGTAGAGGCTTTCGATGTAGATGGAGCCGACCACAGTGTTCAGGAAGGCGGAGGGAATATACTGCACCAGCGGCACCATTGCGTTGCGGAAGATGTGGCGCAGGGCGATGTTGTTCTCACTCACGCCCTTGGCACGGGCAAGGCGGACATAGTCCTTGTTGCTCTCGTCCACCATGTACCGGCGCAGCCACATGGCGTAGAACGCCACGTTGCCCAGACTCATGGAGCAGACGGGCAGCACCCAGTATTTCCAGTTGGAGGCGTCGAAGAGCAGGCCCACGTTCAGCGCGGTGGTGCCGTACATCTGGATGTACAGATAATACACTGCCGCAGGCACAGCCTGGATGAGGACGATGATGGCCGTGCCGATCTTATCGGGCCAGCGGCTCTTGAAGCGGCCCATGAACAGGCCCATCGGGATGCCGATGACAAGGCTCAGCAGCATGGCGTACACGCCCATCTGGATGGAGATGGGCAGCTTCTTGGCGAGGATGCTGGTGACGGAGGCGTTGACCTTATAGATGTGGCTCACGCCGAGGTCGCCGTGGAGCATATTGACCCAGAAGCGGCCGATCTGCACCGGCAACGGGTCCAGCAGGCCCATGGACTGTAAGCCGGCCTGTATCTGGGCCTCGGTCATTTTTTCATAGTTAGCAAAATAGCCTTCCACCGGCATCAGCCGCAAAAGGCAGAAAACGAGCGTGACGATAATAAACAGGGTCAGTATCGAGCGCCCGATGCGTTTCGCCAGATATTTGAGCATATCTGTGCGCACCCCTCTCTTTTATAAAATGAATGTCGGATAGGAATAGAATACAACAAAAAAACACTTTTGGAAAGTGATTTAGCAAAGTTCGTTACAAAAATTCATGTAAGAGGCTTCAGAAACGAAAAGCTCTCCGCTTTCCCGTGGGAAAACGGAGAGCTTTGGAGCGGACAGACTCAAAGAGTCTTAGCGGGCGTCGCGGTTGGCCTCGTACTCGCTCATGGAGATGTAGTGGTCGAGGACGTGGATGCCCTTCAGACGCTTGTTGGAGAAGCCGGTGGAAGCGTACTGGCCCTCCCAGTAGTTCAGACGGGTGGCGATGTAGGGCGGGATGCTCATGCCCATGGGGACGACGAGGGCATTGTTGATGAGGGAAGCCTCGGCGTTGGCGAAGGCATCGTAGCGGGCGTTGATGTCGTCGGTGATCTTGACCGCCTCTTCGATGGCCTTCATGTAGTTCATGACGGCGTCCGCGGTGTCGCCGGTGATGAAGCCGTCCTCGACGCCGGTGCGCAGGAAGGCGTAGCGGCTGCCGCGTGCGCCCTCGGCCTGATAGAAGGGGTCGGTCTCGGTCTGGGGGTCGGAGTAGTCAGCGCCCCAGTTGCACTGCAGGAAAGCGAACTTGCCGTTGCGGCGGACGCTGGACAGGAAGCTGTCGGAGGGGCCGGCAGTGATGATGATGTCGATGAAATCGAAACCGTCGTTCAGCACACCCTCGAGCTGCTGCTTGAACACCTGGCACTGCTTGTCCCAGTCGGTGGAAGAGGGATTGTAGGGCATCTGCACCTTGATGGGGAAGGTCACACCGGCAGCGGTCAGCTCCGGGATGGCAGCGTCGCGGTACTCCTTGGCTTTCGCCTCGTCGAAGAACTCGGTGATGTTGGCCAGGTCGCCGCACTTGAGGTAGTCCACGCCGTCAGCGTTGGCACAGAAGCTGGGGGGCGTGATGGTGTTCAGCTTGTAGTTGTCGTAGCCCTCGGGTGCCTTGACGGCCAGCGTGACAGAGTTGTTGATGCCGTAGAGGAAGGACTTGCGGAAGTTGGTGTTGTTGATGGCCTTGGCCCAGTTCTCCGGCTCATACTCGGCGTCCATGCCCTCCACGCTCCAGTTGGAGAACTCGTGGGAGAAGGGCATGAAGTTGAACATATAGAAGTAGGTGTAGTTGGTATTGGGGCGGTCCATGGACACCATGTCCTTGGTGGTGTCGTCGGACAGCCAGCTGTCGAGGATGTCGGAGCCGATGGTGGCCTCGTCGATCTCGCCGCGCTTGATCATCTCGGGGCCGTTGACGCTGGCCTCGGCGTTGTAGATGCGGCTGATGGTGTCGATGAAGACGTTGTCAGCGTCGTAGTTCTCGGGGTTCTTCTTCATGACCCAGGTCTCCAGAGACTCGTAGGCGGCCAGATAGAAGGCACCGCAGCTGTAGGTGGTCTCTGCGCTGGTGGCGAACTGGTCGCCGGTCTCTTCCAGCAGCGGGCCGTAAGCAGGCTCGTAGGGCAGATAGCACAGCAGGCTCAGGAAGCCCGGGAAGTCGTAGGTCAGGGTGTAGGTCAGGGTGTGGTCATCCACAGCGGTGACACCCACGGCGTCGAAGTCCACCGGTGCGTAGGTGGCGGGGTCAGAGTCGGGGGCAGTCACGGTGACGACGCCGCTGCCGTCCACGGTGTAGGTGGTGCCGTCATCGTCCACGACGCCGGTGTTGGCGTTGTTCAGATAGACGTGGTAGTTGTAGTAGTCGTCAGCGCCTGCGATGTAAGCGGTGACGAGGCCCACGTTGGAGGCGGCGTAGTCCGGGGTCAGGACGTACTTCAAAGCGTCCACGAAGTCCTGTGCGGTGACGGGGGCCACGACCTCGCCGTTGCAGTCCACCCAGTTCTCCTCACGCAGATGGAACGTCCAGGTCAGGGTGTCGACATCCCAGTCCCAGCTGGTGGCCAGGCCTTCGCGCATGACGCCCTTGTTGTCGTACTCGACCAGCGTATCCACGCAGTTTGCGCCCACGACCATCTCAAGGTCAGTGCCGGTGGTCAGGTAGTTCAGGGTAGCGGGCTGGCTGTCGTACAGGATGGTGTAGCTGGAGCCGGAACCGGAAGAGGCTGCGCCGGAAGCGCTGCCGGAGGAAGAGCCGCCGCAGCCAGTCAGCAGGCCGGCTGCGCAGGCGCCGGCGGCTGCCAGGCCGCTGGCCTTCAGGAACTGACGGCGGGAGATGGAAGTGTTCATCATAAATTCCCTCTTTTCTTGTTTTTGCTGTACAAAGGACAGCATCGCGTTGTGCGGTGTCCGCTGTTTCCCGGCAACGGACAAATGGACCGTTTTTTATGAAAAAAGAGCAACGGAAATCCATCCGTTACTCCTTTGTAACAGTCCCGGCCACCAAACAGTGTGGTCATGACTGAGTATAGCATTGATTTGCGGCCGCGTCAATCCTTTTTGGGTGCAGATTCTGTTTCTGCAACAGAAACAGCTGTTGCCGCCGCAGCGGCAGGTGCGGCAGAGACGGGAACCGCTGCCGTTTCGGCTGCGGCGGCACCGGAAGCATTTGCGGCATTTTCAGCGGCCAGCTCTGCGGCAGCGGCTTTTGCAGCCTCCTCCGCTGCCTTGCGGGCCTCGCGCTCGGCGATCCGCTCCCTGGCGCGGGCTGCGGCCTCCTCCTGACGCTGCTTGGTGCGGCGCTTGATGCGGCAGACCGAGCAGATGCCCTCGGAGCTGTTCGGCGCGATGGGCTTGCCGCAGTCGGCGCAGAGGGTCTTGCTGCATTTGTAGACGCTCACCGGGCCGAGGGTGGTGAGCTGGCGGAGCTTCATGCCGTCGATGCCGCTGTTGGAGCAGGCCGCGACGCAGACGCCGCACTCACTGCACTTCCAGGGTGTGACGACCACGCGGGTCTGGCCGTCGGGCATATCCTCGAGCTTGAGTGCGCCGGAGCGGCAGGCTTTCTCGCACTTGCCGCAGCCGAAGCACTTCTGGGTGAAGTTCGGCAGATACCAGCCGTAGCGCAGCGGCGTCTCGGAAGCAGCCTTGAGCTGCTTCGTCCGCTGGTGGAGCATGAGGCGGAAGTCGGCGGCGCTGTCCTCCTCGCTGCGCAGGCCGGGCAGCATCTGCAGCAGCTTCTTGGTGCCGGCGCGGGAGCCCTCCGTCATGTGGGAGAACATCTCCCGGCGGCTCAGCTCCTGTACATGGTAGGGCGCTTCGTCCTGCTCATAGGCCAGCGTGACCCGGCTCTCGAAGAGCTGGGGGCCAAGGAACTCCACCAGACGGGTCAGCTCCTTTCGGAGCTGGGCGGCGCAGACGTCGTTCTCGCACTCACCGCAGGGGGTCAGGTCGAGGACCAGCTTCTTGTTCAGAGCCAGATAGGCCAGCGTTTCCCACGAGAAGGAGGCGATGCAGACGCGGACGGCGGTGTTCTTGCGGGTGCTTTTCTCGCAGCCCAGCCAGAGGGTGTCGTTGTCGGTATCCGCCAGCGAGGTGTCCCGCTGTACCTGCTCCGGCGAAGGGATGATGCAGCCCGAGCGGCAGGCGGACACGCAGAGGCCGCAGTCGGTGCAGGGGTCCCAGTCTTTAACGAGGTTGGGGCGGGTGAAGATGGCATCGCCGTAGGGGCAGATGTCCTTGCAGGCCGTGCAGGGGGTGCGGTGGGGGTGGAGATTCCAGCACTGACGGCGGATGACCTCGGGGTGAGAGGTCTTCATCAGGGCGTCCATTGCATAACGGGTAAACAGACCCATAGCGGTATCACTCCTTTTCGGGGGCATCGGTCACGGTGGTGACCTGTGCGTTGTCCAGCAGGAAGCGCTGCACCTTCTTCGCGGCCAGCGCGGCGGCGATGGTATCCTCGGGCAGGGCTTTCCGGATCTCCGCCTCGGGGGTGTCCTGCAGCTGGGACAGGCGGCGGTACTCGGCGTTGACTTCCTCGGGGTGGACGACGATGTTTTCCGCCTCGGCGATGGCCTTGGCGGCCAGCACGAAGCGGATGCGGCTCTCGGCCTGCGCGCGGTAGTCCTTCTCGAGGGCTTCCGGGGTGGTGCGGCTGTTCTTGCAGTGCTGCTCGAGGGTGATGCCGCTGCGGGAGAGGCGCTCTTTCAGCAGCTTCATCTCATTCTGGGCGGTGCGGTCGAGAATTTCGGCGGGCAGGTCCACGGTCATGTTGGCACCGGCCATGTCCAGCAGCTGCTTTCCGGCGGCGCGGTCAGCCCCTTCCTCGTGGATCTTCTGCTTTTTGGCGCGAAGGTCAGCCTTCAGCGCATCGAGGGAGTCGAAGCCCAGACTCCTGGCGAAAGCCTCATCCGGTGCGGGCGTGACCTTCTCGGCCAGAGAGCGGAGCTCGATCTCGAACTGTGCGGTCTTGCCGGACAGCTCGGGCAGGCGGAAGTCCTGCGGGTAGGTAAAGTCGAAGCGGAACACCTCGCCGGCACGGTGGCCGTAGATGGCCTGCTCGGCGGCGGGCATCAGCTTGCCGTCGCCCAGCACGACCATGACCTTCTCCATCCGGCTGTCGGGGATCTCCCTGCCGTCCATGTAGCCGGCAAAGTCCAGCAGGGCGCGGAAGCCGCGCCTGGCAGGTTCGGTGGTGGGGTGGTAGACCGCGTGCATCCGGGTCTGGTGGACAAGCTCGATGTCCACGGTCTTGTCGGTGACGGGGCGGACGTGACGGGTGACGGCCAGACCCTTGTACTGGCCCAGCTTCACTTCAGGCGTGTTCTTCTTATCCATAGTGGCGTACTCCTTATGACGTAAGCAGGCCGGCGGGCGGCGCTGCGGGTTTTATAGCAATAAATCGAATTATACACGTTTTCGGCAGAAAGGGCAAGCTCACAGCCCGTGGGCGGTGAGCCATGCCTCGGCCACCTGGGAGAACATTTCAGGGTACTGGGCGTCTTCCTCAGCGAAAGCGCTCAGATAATACTCCACTTCCTCCCGGGTGGGGGCAGTGGTGCGCTTCCAGATGGTAAAGGTGGTGCCGTTGCCCATGTCAAAGCTTTTTTCAAAGGTGAAATACTGGTCCCGCACCGCCAGAAAACGGTCGTTGAGCCTGCCGGACATCTCCCCGGAGCCCGGGTAGGTCAGGGGGAAGGGGTCGGCAGTGATGACGTATTTGGCCTCAAAGAACTGCATGGGGAAGTTATGGGTGCCGGGGACCGAGAAGCCGAAGGCCAGCTTGTCGTTGATGGGGCTCTCGGGCAGGCGGCAGTTCTTGAAGTGGTCGGGGTTGTAGAGCATATCGTGGGGGATCATGTAGCACAGCTCCCCCTCATCGCAGTGGGTGTCGATCCAGTCGGCAATGGCCCGGATCTGGCCAATGTCCTTCCGGTCGTAGATCAGGTGGTCCTTCTCGTTCAGCTCCCGGGTGGCCTCAAAGGTGACCAGCGGGTGGTCGATGAAATACCCCGGCAGGGCCAGGGTGGTCATGGGCGAGCAGCGCACGCTCATGGAAAACACCAGCACAAAGGCCCAGCACCCCAGCTTCAGGTTCCGGCGGCGCTCGATGCCCTCGGCCAGAGCGGCGGCACCCAGCAGAAAGAGGATGAAGTACCCCGGCAGGAAGAGCAGGAACTGATGGGAGCCGGTGTTCTGCACCCGGGTAAAGAGCAGCAGGCTCACCAGCACCTGCCCTGCTGCCAGCCAGAGCAGAAAGCTCTGCTTCCGCCTGCGGGCCAGCCGGAAGCCCATGCCCATGAGGATCAGGTTGAACAGCCCCAGCCGGTACAGGTGCAGGGGAAGCTCGGTGAGGGCGCCCCCGGCATTATAATAGGAGTACCGGTCGCCGTAGTTGTAGGTGAGGATGTGATGCACCATGGGCCACAGCAGGATCACCATGGCCACCACCGAGGCCAGACCAAAGAGGATCAGGTTCTTGAGCCGGTTCAGGGCAGCGGCCTTTTCTCCGGCCCGGGCCAGCCCCAGGCAGCCTGCCAGGATCAGCAGGGCGTAGACAAAGTAGTAGCCCACCACAAAGTAGAGGTACCACCGGCGGGCGAGGATGATGGCCGCCGTGGCCAGAAAGAGCAGGCCGAACCGCACCGGCTCCAGCCGGTCAAAGCGGAAGTCCATGGTCAGCAGCAGGATGGCAAACCCGAAGATCAGGCCAAACCAGTCCGGCTGGCCCAGCATGGCGCTCATCCGCAGGAAGGGATAAGCCGCCGTGAGCGTCATGCCGAAGAGGAAATAGTACATCCGGTTCTTCACATTCAGGATCTGCCCGACCTTGACGACGAGGCCCGCCAGCAGCACCAGCAGGGTGGGCAGGATGCAGAACACCTGACAGAAGGCGTAAGCATCGCCGGTGTGGTCGGTGAGACAGAAGGGAAACTCGGTAAAGAGGGTGATAAAGTTTGTGTAGTCGTCGGCCATGGAGCCCAGGATGAACCCAAAGCCTGCCCCGGTGCTCTGGGCAAAGGCGGCCTCGGCAGTATACTGCTTGTTTAAGTAGTTGACATAATCCCAGATGTAGATAAAGCTCCGGCTGGACAGGGTCCAATAGAAGTAGACCACAGCCACGGCCCAGACGCCGGCCACCACGGCCCACCGGTAAAAGTCCAGCTTTACTCCGGCGATCCGCACGACACAGAGGGCAAGCACAAAGAGGGCGGCGGAGGCCCACAGGCTCACCAGAGGAAAATAGAAGGTGCTGGCCGGTGCAAAAAGCCCCAGCAGGGCCAGCACCAGGGCGCAGACGCCCAGAACCGCCCCGGCCCACTGAAGGGGGGAAGGGCGGCGAAGAGCTACAGACGGCATAATACGATACAAATCCTTTCCTTTAACTTCCGGAAAATGAGGGCCTGAACCCCCATCTAACAGTATAACGGCTCCGTCAAGGCTTGTCCAGCCGCAGACCGCGCCAGAACGCAGAATATCCCGCTGCGTTTTCAGCAGACGGGATATTCTGAAACAAATATTACTTTTTGGAATTGTACGCAGCGGCATCCGCCTTGGCGTTCTGAGTGCGGGCCGCCTTGCGGCGTGCGGCAGCGGCCCGGCGGGCGCTGGCCTGTGCAGCCTCGGGGCGGGGCGCTTCGGGGGTGAGCCGGAACATCCGGCTGCCCATGGCGGGCAGGTCCACGGTGAGGGTGTAGTCCCGGCCATAGACGCCGCCGTCCGAGGTGTGGAGAGCTTTGGGCTTCGATTTATCCGCGCCGCCCCAGCAGGGGGCCTCAGTGTTCAGAAGTTCTTCGGCCCCGGCGGGGAAGCTCAGGTAGAGCGGGAACTTTTTGTGGGCAGTGTTCTGGGTGTTCATAACGCAGAGGATGGTCTGTCCCGCGCCCTTGCGCAGCCAGGCGTACACGCCCTCGTCCCGGCTCTCGCTGGCCACCCACTCGAAGCAGCGGGGGTCATACTCGCCCGCGTAGAGGGCGGGCTGGGTGGCGTAAAGGCGGCTCAGTGCGCCGAAATATTTCTGGAACGCATCGTGGAAGGGGTACTTGAGCAGGTCCCAGTCCAGCTCCCGCTTTTCGTCCCACTCCCGGAAATGCCCCAGCTCGTTGCCCATAAAATTGAGCTTTTTGCCCGGGTGCGCATACATATAAAAATAGAGGGTGCGCAGCTGGGCGCATTTTTCCTCGTAGGTGCCCCAGAGCTTGTCGATGACTGTCTTTTTGCCGTGGACGACCTCGTCGTGGCTCAGCGCCAGCAGGTAGAGCTCGTTGTAGAAATAGTGCATACTGAAAATGATCTTCCCGTATGCGTCGGGACGCTGGCCGAAGGGGGTGGCGAAGTAGTCCAGCGTATCGTGCATCCAGCCCATGTCCCACTTGTAGTCGAAGCCGATGCCGTCGTAGCGGGTGGGGGCCGTGACTTTGAGGAAGTTGGTGGAATCTTCGGCCATGTAAACTCCGGTGGGCCAGCGCTCGTTCAGGCCGTGGTTGAGGTTCCGCAGGAAGGTGACGGCGCCCTCGTTGACGCCCCGGGCGGGGTCGCCCTGCCAGTAGAGGGCGCGGGAGATGGCGTCCATCCGGATGCCGTCGCAGTGGTAGACCTCCATCCAGAGGGCGGCGGCGCTGTTCAGAAAGCTGCACACCTCCCGGCGGTAGTAGTTGAAGTTGCAGGTACCCCACTCGCTGTGACCCACGTCGCTGTCGTACTCGTAGAGGTGGGTGCCGTCAAAGTTGGCCAGTGCGTCGGCGTTGGCCGCAAAGTGGACGGGGACAAAGTCCATGATGACGCCGATGCCCATCCGGTGGCAGGCGTTGACGAAGGAGGCAAACTGGGCCGGGGTGCCGTATCGGCTGGTGACGGCGAAGTAGCCGGTGGTCTGGTAGCCCCAGCTGCCGTCGAAGGGGTGTTCTGCCAGCGGCAGAAGTTCTACATGGGTGAAGTGGTGTTCCAGCAGCCAGGGGATGAGCTCCCGAGCCAGCTCTTCGTAGTCGTACCAGCCGTCCGAGCCGTCGGGCTGGGTGGAATTGGGCTTATGCTTCCAGCTGCCGGCATGGAGTTCGTAGATGTTCATGGGCAGATTACGGCATTTATCCCGCCGCTCCATCCATGCGCTGTCGTCGAAGGAAAAGTCCAGTTTGGTCAGGCGGCTGGCGTTGGCGGGGCGGACTTCGGACGCGAAAGCGTAGGGGTCAGCCCGCATGACCACGCTGCCGTCGGCCCCGTGGATGCGGTATTTGTAGAGCTCCCCCTCGCACAGCCCGGAGACAAAGCCGCTCCACACGCCGGTGTCGGCTTTCTGGAGCGGGATGCCTGCGCCCCAGCCGTCAAAGCCGCCGCAGACCTCCACAGCCGTGGCACCGGGAGCCCAGACCGCGAAGCGCCAGCCCTCTTCGCCGTGGTTACCCTGCCAGGGGTGCGCGCCGAGGATGCGGTAGGCGTCGAAGCAGTCGCCGTTGAAGAAGGATTTGGGGATGGAGGGAAGATTCATACGAAAGACTCCTTTTATCGCAATTTTTACAGGGAACGTGTACGATGGAATATGTGAAATGAGAAATATACAACACTTTTACCACACTTTTGTCGGAAAATGTGCTATACTGAATAGGACACAGATGTACTTTTGTCGGAAAAGTGCTCTGCTGTAACTTTTTGAAAACAGGAGCGGTATAGACAATGGCTTGGTATGACAATGCGGTATTCTATCACATCTATCCTCTGGGATTGTGCGGCTGCGCGCATGAAAACGACGGACAGCCTGTCCCCGGGGCTTTCAAAAAGCTGGATGCGTGGGCAGAACACGCGGCAAAGCTTGGCTGTACGGCGATCTATATCGGCCCGCTGTTCGAGAGCGGTTCCCACGGCTATGACACCATCGACTACCGTCTGGTAGACCGGCGTCTCGGCACCAATGAGGAATTCAAGCAGTTTGTCGCCGCCTGCCATGAGCGGGGCCAGAAGGTCATCGTGGACGGCGTGTTCAACCATGTGGGCCGCGATTTCTTCGCGTTCCAGGAGCTGAAGGAGCACCGCGAGAACGCCCGCTACCGCGACTGGTTCTGCGACGTGAATTTCTGGGGCAACAACGAGTACAACGACGGCTTCTCTTACGGCAACTGGGGCGGCTTCAACCTGCTGGTCAAGCTGAACCAGCGCAACCCTGAGGTGCAGAACTACCATTTCGATACCATCCGCTTCTGGGTGGATGAGTTCGATATTGACGGCATCCGTCTGGACGCTGCCGACGTGCTGGACTTCGACTTCATGAAGGGCCTGCGCCGCGTTGCCAACGAGGTGAAGCCCGAGTTCTGGCTGATGGGCGAGGTCATCCACGGCGACTACAGCCGCTGGGCAAACCCCGAGATGCTCCACTCCGTCACCAACTACGAACTGCATAAGGGTCTGTGGAGCGGCCACAACGACCACAACTATTTCGAGATCGCTCATACCATGCGGCGTCTGCAGGGCCTCTGCCACGATACCCGGCTCTATAACTTCTCGGATAACCACGATGTGGAGCGGCTGCCCAATAAACTGCGCAACCGCGACCACATCCGGCATATTGCTCTTCTAGTATATACGCTTTGGGGCATTCCGTCCATCTATTATGGCTCGGAATTTGGCATCGAGGGCAAAAAAGAGTGGGGCAGTGACTGGCCGCTCCGCCCCTGTCTCGAGCTGGCCGACTACACCGATGCCGAGAAGACGAACCCTGTCACCAGCATCTATGCTGCACTGGGCAGGCTGAAAGCGGAGTGTCCCGAGCTGAGCTGGGGCGAGTTCAAGGAGCTGACGCTGACCACCCAGAGCTACGCCTACGCCCGGGTGCTGGACGGCCAGGCTGTCGTGGCGGTGTACAATAACGGTGACAGCCCGGTTTCGATGGAATTCCAGCTGCCGGTGGAGGCTTCGGGTGTCGAAGACCTGCTGGCCGACTGTGTGGGCAGTCAGCCCATCCTGACGCAGGTGGAGTGGGGTAAGCTGAAAGTCCAGCTTCCCTCCAACTACGCCACCCTGCTGCGGCTGGTAGGATAAAAAGGGGGAGTGTGGAAGATGAATGCTGCGCAGCGCAGAAAAGTGATCTTAGAGCGGCTGACGGAGGCCGATGCACCGTTGAGTGCCAGTGTACTGGCCGGGGAACTGGGGGTCTCGCGGCAGATCGTGGTGGGTGACGTGGCCCTGCTGCGGGCGTCGGGAACTCAAATCGACGCAACGCCCCGGGGCTATCAGCTCCACCCGGCGGCACGGGGCTACACGGGCATTCTCGCCTGTGTCCACAGCACCGCAGACCAGATGCGGGAGGAGTTGTATACCGTGGTGGACCAGGGCGGCATCGTGGTGGATGTGGCCGTGGAGAACCCGCTTTACGGTGAGCTGCGCGGCAACCTCAATCTCGCCAGCCGGTACGACGTGGACCATTTTATCCAGCAGGCGGCGGACACGCCCGAGTGCCTGCTGAGCCGGATGACCGGAGGTGTGCATCTGCACACCTTGAGCTGCCCCACGCCGGAGGCGTTCCGCCGCATCGAAGCGGCACTGGACGCCAAGGGCCTGCTCTATAAAAAAGAAGAATAAGGGTACTGCTTTCATTGTAAAAAATCCACGGGGTCTTGTCCATCGACGAAAGACGAAAACCGTTGGATAATCAACTAAAACACGGAAGAGGTGGATTTTGTGGACATCCGTATCGCCCGTACCGACCGCGCCATCGAACAGGCTTTCATGGAACTGCGGGAGAAGAACCCTCTGGAAAAAATCAAGATAAAAGACTTGTGTGCGATGGCCTGCATCAACAAATCGACGTTCTATGCCCACTATGAGGACATCTACGCGCTGGCCAATGCACTGGAAAACAAGCTCATCGAGTCTATCCTGGCCAGCGTACCCCGCACCAACGACAGCGCGGCACTGCATCAGGCAGAGACGCTGACGCGGGAGCTGTTCCATGCCTTCATGCAGAACCAGCGGGCCGTGAACATCCTCTTTTCGGGCAGTCGGCAGGGCATCTTCGCCAACAGCATCGAGAAGGGGCTGCGCCAGCGCTTTGAGGAAGCCGACCCGACCTTCGCGGCTGATTTGAACCGGGGCATCCTGCTCTCGTTCTGCGTGCAGGGCTGCTTCTACGCCTTTGCCAACAACAGCAGCCGGATGGACGAGAGCAAGCTGGTGGAGCTGCTGGGAGCCATCGCCAAGGCGGCGCAGAGCATCGAGTTTTAAGAAGCAAAAAATGGCTCCGGCAGATGCCGGAGCCATTTTTTACGATGCGAAGTTATTTAGAATAAAGTTCAACGATATTCAGCAGGATCTCGGTGGCCTTGTCCATCCGCTCGACGGTGGTGCATTCGCAGACGCCGTGGAAGTTGAAGCCGCCGGTGCCGAGGTTGGGGCAGGGCAGACCCTTCCAGCTCAGGACAGCGCCGTCGGTGCCGCCGCGGACGGGGATCTCCTCCGGGGTCAGACCGGCCTTCTCGATGGCCTTGCGGGCCGTCTCTACGAGGTGGAAGTGGGGCTTGATCTTCTCCAGCATATTGCGGTAGCTGTCCTTGATCTCGACTTCCACCGTGCCGGGGCCGTACTTGCCGTTGAGGTAGCAGGCGATGTGGAGAAGGTTGTCCTTCTTGAACTGCAGCTTGCCGGCGTCGTGGTCGCGGAGGATGTAGCCCAGCTTTGCCTCGGTGACGTCGCCGTACATCTGGCACAGATGGTAGAAGCCCTGATAGCCCTCGGTGGTCTCGGGGCGGGCCATGACGGGCAGGGCCATGTGGAATTCCATTGCCACGTTGGAGGCGTTGATCATAGCGTCCTTGGCGCTGCCGGGGTGGACGGAGAAGCCGTGGATGGTGACAGTGGCAGATGCGGCGTTGAAGTTCTCGTACTCGATGCCGCCCACGTCGCCGCCATCGACGGTATAGGCGAAGTCTGCGCCGAAGCCCGGGATGTCGAAGAGAGAAGCGCCCTCGCCGATCTCCTCATCGGGGGTAAAGGCGATGCAGAGCTTGCCGTGAGGCAGCTTCTTTTTGATAAGGGTCTCGGCAGCGGTCAGGATCTCAGCGACGCCGGATTTATCGTCAGCGCCCAGCAGGGTGGTGCCGTCGGTGGTGATGAGGGTCTCGCCCTTCAGCTCCTTCAGGAAGGGGAAGGTGGAGGTCTTCATGACCATGCCGGTGCCGGGCAGGGTGACATCGCCGCCGTCGTAGTTCTCGTGGAGGATGGGCTTGACGTTCTCGCCGGAAGCGTCGGGGGCGGTGTCCATGTGGGCGATGAGGCCCAGCGCGGGCTTCTTCTCGCAGCCCTTGGTGGCGGGGATACTGCCGTAGACGTAGCAGTGTTCGTCCACAAAGGCGTCCTCAATGCCGATGGATTTCATCTCTTCCACCAGCAGGTGGGCGAGGTCGAATTCCCGTGCGGCAGAAGGATGGGTGCCGGACTCGGGGTCCGAGGTGGTGTATACTTTGGCATATTTCAGCAGTCGCTCGTAAGCACGCATAAGTAAGGCTCCTTTGCTTTTTTCTTTATGATACCCTTTTTGAGGGCTTTTTACAAGGGCAGAGAGCTCTTTCGTAGAGCTAAGTTCTCTTTTGCGCACCAAAAGAGAATCAGAAATGGTTCTCGCGCCTGTGCGCGGGGCAGAGCGCGTTCGCATTAAGGCTAATGTTCTCTTTTGATGTCAAAAGAGAACCAGAAAACCACCAGCG
>OGRS01000442.1_pt1 | contig 40149 bp, 59 predicted proteins | sample 1553561 | NCBI WGS metagenome assembly OGRS01 (sample SAMEA2580103, study PRJEB22360) | human gut metagenome | biome: human gut; feature: human-associated habitat; material: faeces | place: Denmark | collected 2008/2010
CTAAATTGCAAAGAGAGCTATCTCGAAAATCAAAAGGTAGTTCAAATAGAAATAAGGCAAGATTAAAAGTAGCAAGACTTCAAGAACGTATCTCTAATCAAAGAAAAGATTTTTTACAGAAATTATCTACTAAATTAATAAGAGAAAATGATATTATTTGTATTGAAGATTTGCAAGTTAAGAATATGGTTAAAAATCATAAACTGGCTCAATCAGTATCAGATGTATTATGGTCAGAATTTATAAGACAATTAGAATATAAGGCTAGTTGCTATGGAAGAAAAGCAATTAAAGTAGATAAATTCTTTGCAAGTTCACAGTTATGCAATAAGTGTGAATATAAAAACGAAGAAGTAAAAGACTTAAATATTAGAGAATGGATTTGTCCTAAATGTGGAAGTAGTCATAATAGAGATATAAATGCAGCGATAAATATATTAAATGAAGGATTAAGAAGGATTACTAGATAAATAGATAACATATATAAGAACCGTAGGAACTACGGGGATAGCTTGGTTATGCTTAGTACATTGGTACTATCGACCAAGAACCCTGCGACTTTAGTCGTGGGAGGTTCAGAAAACTTTATCACCTAAAGATATGCAAGCTCAAGGCTTTATTCAAGATATAGGCTATGATGTAAATAATTTCTGGGAAGAATCAAATGCTTTAGCCACAGCTAATGATATGGATACAAATTTAGCTTATATGTATAAAATGGTAGAAAAATCTCAAGGAAATTTCCGTTTAGATAAAAAAATACTTGCTGATTATGGAGCCAAAGTTGAACTTTTTCCTGGTGTAAAAACATGGTTCAAACGCATTCGCGATTATGGTCAAAAACATAATATCATCATTGAGCATTATATTATCTCAAGTGGCTTAAAAGAGATGATTGAAGGTACTGTTATGGCTCAAGCTGGTGAATTTGAAAAAATCTATGCCAGCTCATTTTATTTTGATGATAATGGCATAGCTAAATGGCCCGCTCAAGCTGTTAATTATACAAATAAAACACAATTTCTCTTTCGCATTGAAAAAGGTTTTTTAGATATAAATGACCCTGCGGTAAACGATTCTATACCTGAAGAAAAAATTCGTGTGCCTTTTAGAAATATAGTCTATATTGGCGATAGTGAAACAGATATTCCTTGTATGAAACTAGTAAATAGCTATGGTGGTCATTCTATCTGCGTATATAATTCTCAATTATCCAATATGGATAAAGTCATTAAACTATTTACTGAAAATCGTATCAAATATTTTGCTTCTGCCGATTATAATGAAAATAGTAAACTTGACTTACTCATAAAAACAATTATTGATAAAACTGTTGCCTTTGAAAAATTAAATCAATGCTATTTAAACGATAAAAAAATATTAACTACAAAATAAAAAGAGGCTATACGCCTCTTTTTATTTACACTGCCACATTTTCTTTTCGAGATTTTATAATCATACCTATATAAAATAAAAATGCTAATAAAGCCGCTATTGCTGAACACATATAAACTGCTCTAAAGCCATATATAGGCACAACCATACCTAAAATATATGGCCCTATGCCATTTCCTAAATCCAATGCTATATATAATGTTGAAGTTGCTAAACTAAATTTATTTAACTTAACTTTTTGTACAGCAATAGTTTGACCTGCTGAAGGAATAGAACCATATCCTATACCTACTAAAACAGCACCTAACAATAATACTAAATTAGAATGAGCTAAAGCCATAGCAACAAACCCTAAAATCATAGCGAATAAAATAGGTACCATTACCACATGATTACCATATCTATCGATCATTACACCAGATATAGGTCTAAAAATTAAACAAGCTATAGAATATGCTATATAAAATAAACTAAACTTCCACCTAATAATAAACCAATAGTTTCACTATATGTACCAATATAAATCATTACGGCAGAATAACCAATCGCACCTAACAATGCTACGATAGAAATTGGAATAGCTGTAGGTTCAAAGAAAGTTATTAAACGAAAAGATTTAACTTCTACACGTTGACGAAAACCTACTTTTATTTCTGTTATATTCAAAATAAAAGCCAAAACAATTAAACTAATTGATAAAACATCACATAAAACAAGTGCATATAAAGGATTTATCTGTGGTAAACTAATTCCTAAAAACGGACCAATTGCAGAGCCTAAAGTAATGCTCAAAGTGAAATAACCAATACCTTCACCACGTCTACTTTCTGGAACAATAGATGCTACTGTAGTAGCAATAACAGTAGAAGCCATACCATAAGTCATACCCTGTACAAAACGCAATGTACATAAAAACAACATACCATCAATAAAATGATAACCAAATGTACATATAGCATGAATTACTACTGCAATGATTAACATTCTTTTTCTACCAATGAAACCATATATCTACTAATAACTAAACGTGCTATTAATGCGCCCACAATGAAAATCCCTGAGGCTAATCCCGCTTCACTGACGGAAACATTAAATTCTGTAATAGCCAATTTAGTTGTATAAACCATCAATAAATAAAATACTACAAATAATAACAAATTGCCTACAATGTTTAATACATAATCCTTTGACCAAAGCTTCTCCATAAAAAACTCTCTTTCTTAAATTTATTCCCTGACATAGATATTAATTCTATCATCTTTTTTATTTTTTACAATACTATTTAACTAGTATAAAAAAAAGAATAGATTTTTATATAATCATATAAAAACCTATTCTTTAATTCAACTACTTATTTAACTTATAAAAATACAATTATTGTTGAGCACTTTCTTGAGCTTGTTGATTTTGTTGTATAGGTAATAAACCAAATTCTACTAATTTATTATTTTTATCAAAAATAAAAACTATAGCTACAACATTTTCTTGGCTAAAAGAAGTTAGATATGTTACTTTGTCTTGATTATTATGACGTTCAAAAGAATAAAATTTACTTTCTTTCAAATCGCCAAATTTAGTTTGTATTTCATTTTTTAATGCATCATATGCTTTTGCATCAAAATTCTTTTTTAATCCATTATCAATATTTGCTCCTAATTTATCATATGGAACTTTTTCTGTTGTAATACCACTGATAAATGTTTCAGCAACTTTTTGATCTTTATTTAAATCTCCGCCATCATCTGCCATACACACACTAGAAAATGCCATCATCATAACAGCTACAAAAATCAATACTATTTTTTTCATTATAAAACCTCCCTTAGTTTTATTTATTTTTCTCTTAATATAACATTTAATTTGTATTACTACAATAAATTTTATAGTTAATACAAATATCTATAAATAAATTTTATACTAAATAGATATTATTTTTTCATGAAACTAAATAATTTTTTCATTACAGCCATTTTTCTTTCAGCTGCTAATTCATGAGATATATTTATATCTTTTGCACTATAAAGAGGATTTAATACATCTTTAAACGCTAACCATTCATCAGAAAATAATGGACATTCCATAGCAATATCTACGGCTTGTTGTCTTACTTCTTCAATAATTGCCATATCATCAATATTTTTCAATACCTTAGCCATCATTTTACCAATGTGTTCCATCTGCACTTCTTTAAGCCCTCTAGTTGTTAAAATCAAACTAGATAATCTCAAGATTTCAAAATTAAGATTCTCATCACAAGTAGATAATACGGTTGGTTTTACGATAAAACCTGCACTTTGTAAAGCATTATGCGCTTTTTTACAGCTAATACCTAATTTAGTAAGGTTCACTAAAACTAAATTTGTATCAGTTCCTTTACATAAAATTGTAATGCCTTCTTCTTCTAATCCTTTTTGAAGTGCTTTTGCATTTAATACAACTTGTTTAGTATACTGTTTGAATTTTTCTGTAGTCGCTTCTTTAAATATAACAGCTAAACTAGCTAAAATATTTTTTTTCAAAGAAAAATGTCCTGTAGTGATAACTGTTTTATCAATGATATCAGCTAATTCTTTTTTACATAAAATTACTGAACTTTGTGGTCCTCTTAAAGAATCATGTGTTGAAAAAGTTACTACATCTGCATAAGGTACAGGTGAAGGTATTTGCCCTGTTGCTACAAGACCTACATTTTGACAAATATCAAACCACATATAAGCACCTATATCATGTGCAATTTTAGCTAATCTTTCATAATCTATAACTCTTGGATAATTAACTGGTGAAAAAATTATCACTTTAGGTTTATGTTCTTTAGCTATCTGTTTAACTCTATCTAGATTTAATAATTGTGTTTTAGGGTCAATACTAAATCTAACAAAATTAAATTCTAAATTTTTACTATTACAATGGTCGCTTTTTCTATTATCTAAAGATAATATAGTATCGCCTTTTTTAGCTAAGCTATAAAAAACAACGCGAGAAGCGGCTGCTATACTTTCTAAGCGAATAACTGCATGTTCACTGCCAAATAATTTATTAATGCGATTAATAGTGATTTCTTCTAAGCCTGTAGGTTTAGCTTCATCATGGTGTGTTGTCAATGTATTTGACAAAATACTACCTTCAAGATATGTGCTTAAAGGTGATGAATAATTTTCCTCTGGCATAAAAGATAAGGTATATTTTTGTCTTTGTACCTCTTCTTGAAAGAATGTATATAATTCTGTATCAAATGAAGCAATCGTACTAAGAGCATTTTCTCTATCCATAAAATCAATCCTTTAACTATAAATAAAATCTAAAATAAAACTCTCTTATACTATCTGATATTCATCATGGGAAAAATGGCCAGAAGAACGGAATTACAATCATGCAAACAACTAGAGAAACTACAACAAGTGGCAAACCGACTTTTACATAATCAATAAATTTAAAATGACCTGGTATCAGTACCAAAGTATTTGGTGGCGTTGCAACTGGTGTTGTAAATGCACAAGAAGCAGCAATACCTATTGCCATAAGCACAGGGTAAGGTGATGCACCTATAGATTGTGCTATAGATATACCAATTGGTGCTAATAATGCTGCAGCAGCCGTATTTGACATAAATTGTGTAAGCCCACAAGATAAAATAAACATTGCTACAACTATTAACATTGGCGATGGATTATCCCCAATAATTCCTACTACACCATCTGCTATCATTTTACCTGCACCACTTTTATCCATAGCTGAAGCAAGTGGTAACATACCTGCAAATAAGAAAATAGTAACCCAGTCAATACCTAAATAAGCTTGTTTTTCAGATAAACAACCTGTTAATACGCAAGCCAACGCTCCTATTATCGCAGTAGTTTGCATTGGTATACCAATATTTTTTTCAAAAGCCATACCTAATACAACTAAAATTAAGATAACAGTACATATCATCATTTTCTTTGGGTCTTTAACTTCATCTGAAGCTTTATCATTTTCTACAGTTTCTACATAACGTCTAGGACAGAATTTTCTACCTATACTTAACATATAAACCATACCAGCTATAGATAAAGGTACACCAATATACGCAAATTCAAAAAATCCAAAAGGTTCTAAACCTGTTGCCTGAAGTGTTGCACTCATTAAAATATTTGGTGGGGTACCAACCATGGTGATTGTTCCACCAACATTCGCAGCTACTGCTAATGCCATCAATTGTGGGGATACAGGTATTTTTGCTACCGCACAAATTTGAATTACTACTGGCATCAAACAAGCTACTGTAGCTGTATTTGATGATACTGCTGATAATAAAATAGTAATACACATCAAAGCTGCCATCAAACGATTTTCACTAGTTCCAGCGCTTTTTACTACTTTTATACCAATTTTTTGTGCCAATCCAGTCTGAAACATCGCTGCTCCAATGACAAACATACCAGCAAATAAAACTACTGTGGAATCAGAAAGACCAGAAAACACTTGTTGTGGAGTAAGTACTCCTAAAAGACCTAATGCAATAGATGCACCTATAGCCGTAACAGCCAATGGAATAAGCTCTGTTACAAAGAAAAATGCTGCTACAGCTAAAACGCATAAAGTTATTACTGCAGGGCTCATAAAATTCCTCCTATCAAATATTTTTTTATTTCTGCAACAGTAATTTTTATTATATCATAATTATTCATAAATTCTAAGACAATACGAAAAAAGATTACATATTTTTAAATTTTACTATTGAAAATTATTTATTTATTAAATTTTGTAACATTTTAGTCATATGAAAAAAATTATAAAAAAGTATTGCAAAATACATAAATGAGCAGTATAATAATTTTTGTTATTAATGACTCACTAGCTCAATTGGTAGAGCATCTGACTCTTAATCAGCAGGTTCCGGGTTCGAGTCCCGGGTGGGTCACCATATGTAAATTAGCGTCGTAATTAAGGTTACGACGTTTTTTATTTATTATTATTTTTTAATCAGACGATTTATGACATCATATTTTGACATCTTTATAATAAAAAAAATAAAAGTCATTATTTATTATTAGTAGTAAAATTTTTATAAAAATTATAGGCTTTTTCAATCTCTTTCCTATCTTGTTCATCAAATAACTGATTTATAGATAAAGTTTTATATACTTCTAATTCTTTTAATATAGATGTATCTATTATAACCTTAAATCCTTTAAAGCCTTTTTTCTTATTCAATTTTCTTCTTATCATGGATAATCTCCTTTCAATATTGAAAGAGGTTATCCTCTATGGTACAATATCACAGAGGGTAACCTCTGTTTTGAGAAGGCAGTCTGTAACACTTTGGTCGGTAGTGCAGGCTGTCTTTTTTATTTACATTTTATTATTTTTTATAAATTCTTCAGCTAGTTTTGGATTTTTCCTTACTATTTTCATAAACTCTTTTATAAGAATATACTCCTCATCATAAGCTCTTATATTTCTTCCTGGTCGTGCTGTACTAACTTCTTTTGTTGTTCCCACTGGTCTTCCAGCACCTTCACGCTTTCCACCTCTACCCATATTTACCTCCTAAATCTAATAAACCAATATGAAATAATTACTCCCATGCTTACACCATTAAGCCAATTAATAAAATCTAAGTCTTTAAACTTCAAAATAAAATTAATTAAAACTATTATGGTAAATAATATCATTGTTTTCATACTTATTACATGATAGAATAATCGTAGTGGAGCGGATAACCGCTCCTTCTACGGCTCTGCTTTATCGTTTACGCTTGCGAGGCTTTCTACGATTTTGCGGGGCTTTTTTATTTGCTTTTCTTTTTAACCACCTACCTATCTTTATTAATGTTTCACCAATAACTATAAGATAAGTAGATACTTCAAGAAAATCTTTTACATCATTATCTATCATGTAAACACCTCCTTTCTATATTTTTATTATACTATATTTTGATTATTTTGTAAAGCTAATTTATCAATAAAAAAATAAAAAAAGCCCCTATTACCTAGATTTTTTCTAAGCAATAGGGGCTTTTAGCAATAAAAGAAAATGTTATTTAATTATACCTCTTTTATTAAATTTTATCTATAATTTTATTTACTTCTGCAATACCTTTACCATCTAGCTTATCTATTATCCCAAGATAAGCCACATTTCTAGCTACTACAGATGTGCTAGTAGTTGTAATTATTTGTTTTTGTAATTTGTCCTTAAGCTTTCGCTTTTCATCATCTAATTTAGATTTAATAAAAATCTTTGCAAATTCTTTTAATATGTTCATACATTCTCCTTTAAAATAATTTTTCTGCGTCAGTAATTCCACGAGAAATGGCATTAGCAAATTCTTTTAATCTATACATAAGTTTATAAGCGTCTTCTTCATTAGAGATAAACGCTGTTTCTACAAGTACAGCAGGCATACTTGTTTCCCTTAATACACATAAATCAGGTCTTGCTTTTACTCCTCTATCTATCATATTAAGAGAATTAACAATCTGAGCCTGAATACATTTTGCTAAGATATTGGATTTCCCACCATCTAATGCATAGACTAATGTTTCTGTTCCTTTTGCAGAACTATTTGCAGCACTATTACAATGAATAGATACAAAAATATCTGCACCACTATTATTTGCAGTAGCACATACATTAGGTTTACCTTTTGTTTCTCCATTTAGATTATCTGATTGCAATAGTTGACATGGATAACCGATAACTTCCATTGTCTTTTTTACTTTTTCTCCAATAGCTAAAGCAATATCTACCTCTCTAATTCCATTCGCACATGCACCAGGATCTAAATCCATATCATGTCCAGGATTGATAAAAATTCGTAACAATTAAATACACTCCTTTTATTAAACTAGTCGAATTCGACCAGTTTGTTTAATTTAACTAAAAATAAATTAAATTTTAACTTAAATCTGCCAATAATCTACCGATTATCTACAAATAAAATCCTTTAACCGTGCGGTTCATAGGTTTTTACCTTCTAATAACCTTCTAATTATCTACCGATTAGCAACCGATTATTTACCAATTAACTATAAGATAACGTTAATCTATATTACATAAATTAACCGCGTCGAAATCGACACTATTAACCCATCAAATTCGAGGTGTTTTACAAAATAGCTATTTTTGCAATATATTATGCATACACATTACAAAAAGTGCCTATTTTGTAATATCTTTATTTGTAGAATTATTAACTCGTACTAGACCACCTAAATATCCAAGAAGTCCAGCACTTATTGTTGTAGACAATTCATTATTCATATAAAAAATAGCCGTTATTAAAGCTATTACAAGCCCGATAACGACTACTAAATTTACTATATCCAGTTTTTCATATTGCATTTTATCCCTCCTCTTTTCTTTGAGGTAGTTGAATTGTTTTATTATACAATCCAGTTATAGCTCCATTCCCTCCTAATGCTTTATAAGTATTATACATATCTGTTAAGTTTTCTAATGCCCAAATTGGTAAGAAGCCTTCTTTTTCTGCGTTGTGACAAATATTTATTATTTCCACTCGCAGAAGTCCTCTTATTGCTCCATCTATATTTTGTGCTTTTTTATCTTTTTCTTCCTGCTCTTTTTTATATTCCTTATATAAGTTATATGCAAATTTTACAATACCAGCTTGTACAACCAATATTATTAAATTAACCCAATCACTTTCTAAAAAATTATTCATGTGCTACCTCCTTTGATAAACTCCTATAGAGGAGTTGATTTATTTTGAATAATAAAAGATTAAAATTACCTAATGGGTTTGGTAGTATTACCAAGAAAAGTGGTCGACGTAGACGTCCCTATGAAATAAGAAAATTCATTGATGGACGTCAAAAAGTTATAGGTTATGAAACAACCTATGAAAGTGCGTTAGCTTTTTTATGTGAATATAATAAAAATCCCTTAATTTTTTCTCCATCTGAAATTACTTTTGATGAACTATTCTGCTTGGTAAAAGCTTATTTATATCCACGTATTAAAGAACGTACACAATCTAGCTATAATTGTGCTTATAAACATCTAAATCGTTTATATGATAAACAGTTTGCTAAAATTCGTATTGGTGATTTACAATCTGCAATACGTGATATACATGATAATGGTGCTGGATATAGTACACAAAAGAAAGCTAGACAAGTTCTACATCACATGTATAGCTATGCCGTAAAATACGAAATAATTCCACCAGAAAAAGATATTAGTCGATATGTTGATATAGACAAAGATAAAAAAGTTTATAAAAAAACAATCTTTAATACTAGACAAATTTATAAACTTTTTAGAGCCTCCAATAACAGATATGCCAAAATGATATTAATGCATATGATGTTAGGAACTCGTCCCAGTGAATTTCTAGCCATAGAAAAAACTGATGTAAAACTTAGACAACGTTATTTAATAATTCGAGAAAGCAAAACAGAGGCTGGTAGAAATAGAATTATTCCATTGCATAAACAAACGTTACCTTTTTGGATAGAATTCTTAGCAGAAAATAATAAATTTATAGCTTGTGATGAACATGGCATACATTTGAATTACAGCAGATTTAGAACAAAATTTGATAAAACACTAATTGAATTAAATATTAAATATCACACACCTCATGAGTGTCGACATACTTTAGCTAGTTTATTGAATAATGTCGGTGCTAATATAACAGCAAGCAAACGTATTTTAGGTCATGCCAGCAATGACATAACCGAAAAACACTATACACATAAGGACCTACATCAGTTAAAAAAAGCTATGGATTTAATAGTTTTTAAATATTAAATTTTGACACTAATACGGCGTTAATATTAATCTATATAAATTACTATATTCCTTTATTTTCTAAGGTGGAACACGGCACAAATACGGTAATATAATTTTTTGCATAATAAAAGCACCTCTTAACCCTTGTTATTATTAGGATTATCGGTGCTTTTTGCTTTTTCTGCTAATTCTTTTTTCTCTGTTTCAATAATCAATTTGCGTTTATAATCTGGACATTTTAAATTAGTGCAAAAGCCTTCTGTATCAAGTTTTCTTCCGCAAAATGTGCAAAATTTAAGCATTTGTCAATTCCTCCAGTTTTGTTGCATATTCATCTAATGTATTTTGTCTTTCCTGTTGCAATTCAGCAACATATTCAGTGTCATTATTATTTTTTGCAATTTGAATTGCCTCATCAATCGCCTTAATATTATTTTCATATTCTGCCTTAAGTGCGTTTACTCGTTCCTCTAATGTAATTACCCTAGCAGGTGCAGAAATAGGTTTTCCAGTAATACTATCCCTTATATATCCTGTATCATTATCACCATCGCCACAATTACCAGTATAGTAATTCCAATCTTCATCAGATACTTCAATATATCCTTCATTTTTCAATTTTTCTACACCTCCCCAATCATCAGCTAAAATCAAAGGAACAGCAGATATTTTTTTACCTTCTTCATCAAATTTTATTAAATACATAAAATCAACCTTTCTTCTATAAATCTTCATTTTTTACATCAGATATATTTATAAACTCATTTTTTTCAACTCCTTTAAACAATGGGGATTGTCATCTAGTAGTTCTTCTGGAGATAGTAACATTTCTATTAACCTTCCTATATCTTTTAGTGATATATATTGTGTGATATCTAATTTATATTCTACAAATGGTTCCTATAATAATGCTGGAGGCGGAGCAGACAATATAATAAAAATTACAACAAATAGTTTTATTTTTCATCATGGTTCAGATGTTGCTAATTGTAAAATATATTGGATTGCAATAGGAATTTAACTACCTATAGCTATATAACATACAGGGATTCCATATAAATAATTAAATGAATTAAGTTGTTTTGCACTCATATGGTGTCCAGAATTTGCACTATCATTATTATCTATGCCTGATGCTAATATAACTGAAAAAGAAGTATAACTTATAGGCAATGTTATTTGTCGTCTTGTTGCAGTCCTATTATCATATCCCCATTGTACAATGGGGATTAACTAATAATGGTAAAGAAGGGGTTAGTTTCCCTATAGTATTTAAAAATGTATATGCACTAACAATGGGTAATCTTAACAATACTTCATGGTCTCCACATTTTAGAGATGTAACAACCACAGGATTTAAAGCAACAGTAGAAGGTACAGGCTATAGCTATCATGGATACTGGATTGCATTAGGAAATTGATTTATATACCTACAACAAAAACATATCCTGATGTTTCACCATTAGATTGATTAGTTCCTTTTGATTTCCATGTAATATTTGTTAAATTTTTACTTGTAAGAATTAATGAATGTTCATGATTTCCTGTACTTCTTGTTAAAGATACACTATAACAAGCTTCTGTGAAAGAAATAGGAAAAGTAAAACTTCCCTCACCATATCCCCATTGTAGAATTAGACCATTACTAAATTTAACCCAACCATTTTGTGTTAAGCTACCACCAACAATACCACCAAGTGTACCATCATTTTTAAATTGATTAATGAGGTTTCGGACAAAGGCGGTAGTGGCGATTTTTGTGCTATTATCAGAAGTGCCTTGCGTTGGTGCTGTCGGGCTTCCCGTTAATGCAGGGCTTGCTTTTGGTGCTAATGTAGACAGGTCTATACTGCACTGAGACAATGTGCCACCGTTCATGTAAATCGGTCTGTTCGCACTGCCGACAGTGCTTCCGCTCGCTGCCGGTGAACCTGCATTTAAATAAATAGGTTTTACACCACTACCCACTGTTGCAGTACCTAATTTACTTGCAGTATCCGCATTGCCTTTAAAACCACCACTAGCAGTAACACTACCTTTAGTTTTTATATTACCATTCCTATGATTAATAGCTACAGTAATAGGTGTACCACTAGAACATAAATCTCTAAATCCAGTGCTGTACCAACTACCAATTAGAAGATTAACTTTATTTTGACTTATAGCAGCATTTTCATCCACGTCTCCACCACCATATTTTATATGCGCAGATGTTCCACCAGTCAAAACTAAATTATTCGCAGTTGTAGCATTAGCAACGTTATTAACTGTTACTGTACTTGTAGAACCGTTACCTTTGGTTACTGTAAGCGTGGCATTGCTTCCCGTAACTCCTTTTATATAAGTTGTATCTATCTGTTGTCCACGACTGTCCTGCGTTGCTTTAGTGGCACTTGTCGCACTGGAAGCAGAAGAAACTACTTTCCACGTTCCATCTCCCGCTAAAAAGTGGCTTGCATTACCATCTCGTTTTGGTGCAAGCCCGTTTGCTGTGGTGGATACAACCGCGGTGCTTGCTTTGCCATTCCATGTAGTTTTTTCTGTATCTGTTACAAATCTGTGTGTCGCGTCTTGAGTAATCATGGTGGCAGGGTGATTTGCTGGGTGTACATAGTTGTTTGCACCTGTTGCAATACCATCTAATTTTTTCTTTAGCTCTGGAGTCATATACCCTTTTAAACTGTCCGTAACTACACGCCAGTCTTGTGCATTTACTACGTTTTGCAATGTATCAAGCCATTGCTTTAATAATTTATCATTAGATAAAATTACACTAAAAATCAAATTCATTGTAGAATAAAGCACTGGGTCCTTTGAAATAAGTTGCGGAATTTCTAAAAAGAAATCATTACTACTAGATATTGATTCATCTGGTCTTTTAAATCCATTTATCTCACTTGGCATTAATAACCCAAATTCTTTTTTTAATTCTTCACTATTCATCTAATCACCTCAAAACTCTACAGTCCATTTAAATATTGCTCCACTTTCAGCATCTACACCTTTACTTGTTAAGAGTCGCATTTTAGCAGCAGTTTGTTCTTCTTCATCTATCAAAGCTACTTCATTTATTGCACCAGTATACTCACCAGCTTCAATTTCTGCTTCAAAACAAACAGAAGTTTCAACAGGATAAGTAACTTCTTTAATATTTTTAGTTAAAACAACATTATTAAGTGAACCATTGTCTGTTGGTGGTGCAGGATTTCCTTGCTCGTCTGTTTCCCCTGCTATACCAAAAGCCATTTTTACAATTTTACTTATTCTCCCTGTTGTTCCTATAGCTTGTGCAAATGCCGCTCTGTAATCAGTCGTAGTTTTCTTATTGGACTGCAAGAAGGTATCTGTATTAAAATCTGCCAGCGGTGCCGGTTCACCGTTTATTGCCAATGTTTGTTTCGGATTAATATTTTGTGTATCGCTCATAATTTTTCAAACGTTCCTTTCTTCATGTTTCCATTTTTATCTATACTGTAGCAGGTACATAAATTTTCCATCTGTGTATTTTGCAAGGTGTAATCGCCGCTCCATGCGTGGCTGCCGTCCCAACAAAAAGAGCCGTCCCATAGGTTTTTTGCGTTCCCTGTGGTTCGGCTCTGCATAGCATTAATTTTACCTGTATTTAATGCCCTGTGTTCAATGTTTTGTTTTAAGTCTATATCTACATAATAAATACTGCCTGCTTTATGGCTTGTTAAAAGTCTGTGCTTAGATGTTATTTTATACGTTATATCTGCGCTTTGTCCTGTCTTAAAGGTCTGTGTAGAATTAACTTTAGTTAAAATGTCTATAACATGGGACTGCCTTTCTTTGTATTTTGCATTCGGTTTTAAGCCACTCCAGTCGATACTGCCGTCCCAGCACCAGACACCGTCCCAATAAGTTTTTTCTGCCGTGCCCAAATTCCAGAAATTATGGTTGGCGTTTACATATTGGGTAATGTTTGCTTTATGGCTTGTTAAAATCTGGCTTATAATCCTGATTACTACAGCAAATCCCAAATGCGCCGGTTTGTATGTATTAACGGCTTCCAGTAATTCTTTCCATTTTATTTCATCATCACCGCTGATACATAATTCAAACCAGTATTCAGGATTATGCTGGATTATATAGCCGGATTTATCTTCACAAAACATATTTATTAGGTTATTCATAAATGTTTCAGATACGGTATTTAATCCTTGCAGTTTCAGTAGTATCTGTATTCGTCTATCTTCTATGCTTGCATTTTCTTTTACGGATAAATCAAGTACACGTTCCCAGTCGGATAGTCCCCATGTTGCTGTTTCAACAAAAAGCTGATTTTTTACATCTAAAATATCAAGCCTCAGTTTTTCATGTTCATCATCGCTTATCAGTGCTGTATTTTTTAAATCGTTATCGGTTGGCAAGAATTTTGGCAGATGCTTTAATGTTTTTACAGGTGTACGTCTAAGTAGATATAACATTAAAATCCACCTCATTTTCTAAAATCGGCAGCTGTTCTTCGGTGAGAGGTATATTTTTTGCCTCACCGTTTAAGGTCAAGCTGTCATAGTCAATGACGCCACTACATTCAAGAAGCGTTTTTCCGATATGAGCAATGGATACATAGCCACGGTTAAAGCCAATTTCTTTAAAATACGTATCAACCTTTTCTTTGAACTCATCTTCGTTTACACTTCCATAAATATTAGCGGCCACTTTTATATTTACGGGAGTAGCGGATACTACAGTCAAATCCGCTCCTATCGGTTTTTCTTCTTCAAGATATTCGCGGACCTTGTTCAATAGCGTTTCATCGGCGACGTTTAAATTGGCGTCGATTATTACTACTTTCACCGTACCGTTACCTTTCCAAAGAGGAATACAGCGTGCGCCGCCTACACCTTCAATTTCACGTGCCCATAATTCGTAGTTATTTTTATTACCGCTTGTTGCTGGATTTCTGACTTTAAACAGATATCTGTCGAGTAGTTCAGCGTCTGTTTCCTCATCATAACCACCTGTTGTCGGTGCGTCATTTATTACGTTATTTATGCCGGGAATGGATACGGAAATAACTTTTATTGTCTCGGCGTCCACGTTGCCGATGTTTCCAGCTGTAATGGCTTCGATTTGTATCTGCCCTGTATCTTTTATATCCGTATTTTCTGTAGCAGTAAATTGGATGCCGCTTTCCGTTGCAAAAGTAGCCCCTGCGTAAATCGTGCCGGTGCCCTTTACAGTCAAAACACCTATAGCTTTGGTGGCTTCTTTACGGATAACGCCGTACTGTTTGGCTATCATGGTCAGATATTCGCCGTGTGATGTATCTGCAAAGGCGACTTTGTTTAGTTCTTCGAGTTCAACTTCAACCTTGGCAAATTCAATCGAGTTGCTGGCTAGTGCATCGTACTGAAACGTACCTTCAAACAGTCCTGTCTTTGCTTTGGAACTATTAATCATTTCCTGTAATATGTCTTTTTGTTCTCTTGCCTTATACATTAATCACCAGCTCCCCGTAGATTGTAGTTAAATCAATTTCACAGTTTAATTCTGTTTTTTCCCGATTTATCGTTATGGAATTTATAGATTTTATATACGGATTTACCATTAAGCATTCGATTATGGCACGCTTAAATTCAGAAATCCGCTCGCCAACGGTCATGACTTTGCCAATGAATTTTTTAAGCTCAATTCCGTACTGCCAGCTATACGCCGTATATCTGAAACGCTCTGTTTTAAGTGCTTTGTAAATCCATACTTTTACAGCTTCATTACCCTCGACAAGCACATGATTTCCGGCATTATCATAAATGAATTTATCTGTATCGAAATCCCATGCGTATTCTTTGTATAGCGGCAAATCTTCTTCTGTAGTAATTGTATTTGTACCGGTAAACGGGAATTCATCACTCAAGTTTTACCACCTCTTCGTTTATGATATAAAGTTGCCCTTCTGCGCCTTCGAACGGCAGGATACTAACCCAATCCCCGACTTTCAGAGTATCGGTATAAATAAAACTTTCAGTGTAATCATTATCGATATCGTGATTGTGGCTTTCATATGCACTGTCTCCGCTGCCGCCCGATTTATTTTGCGTTGCCGAAACTAAATGGCCTCGTGCCGCTCTTTCGTATCCAACAAGAAGGCGTTTTGAAATATAAGCGTTTTCCTTTGTAAGCTCTATGTTATTTGCTTTTATAATAAAATTCGGCGGTGGCTGAACTACAATTCCGATAAAAGCACTGCGTGGAACGTGAGACTGTGCAACGCCGTGCATAATATTTACAATTTCCTCAACACTTGCTTCTGCACTGGGGATTTGTTTCATTTACATCACCTACTTTTTCGTTTCTTCTTGCGGAGCTTTTTCCTCATTCATCATGTTTTCAAATTCAAGCTCGATTTTCATCATGTGATTACCGTTTTGAAATGTATGCACGTCAGATTTAACCCAGAATTTACCGGCGTTTAGACTGTCTCTTATCTCTATAGAATAAGAAGATTTCACTCGATAGTCTCCGATGAGCGTAAGAGAACCGCTTCTGTCAGGTCCTTTTAGCATTGCTTCGACCTCTTTGTTGGTATCTTTGTTCGGGTCAGTTTTATAAACGTCCTGTATCATAGAGTATTTGTTAATCCATTCATCATTACGCTTATACCCAGTCATATTGCCCTGCTGGTCGGTAATCATTATCTGATTTATCATGTTTTCAATGCTTTCCTTATAGGTGCTCTCTGTCATATTGCTACGGCTGTCGGCAACATAATTTTCGATTAACGTACCTTTTAGGATGATATCTAGTTGGTCGTTGTTCATAATCGGGTGATATTTTTCACCCGTCTTTTTGCTTGCCTCGGTGTAAGCCATCATAATTATCTGATAGCCTGTCTTACGGTCTGCGATGAAACTCACCGGAACACCCGTTTTTATCAGATTGCCGACTTTGACACCTAGTTCTCGGCATATCGCTGTCGTTATATCTTCAGCTGTGATATTTACGAATTTTTTTGTCGTTTTGGATTTGCTCAGAATAAACAAATTATCAAAAGCTGTAATCCGTACATTGGAATTCTGCCGATTTTTCTCCACATCAAAAACATTGCCGCGAAAGATTATATTGTTCTCTTCGTCATAGCCGAATACGGTTTCACCATTATTTATGACAAGCACTGGAACATTCGGGTCGCGGTCGTCCTGTACGTAGTCAAATACAAGTTTTCTGGCCACCTGCATACGGCTGCCACTCCATGTTATTTTTTTTACTAAAGTGGATATATCTTTGCCTTTATGAAATATCTTCATTTCAAGTTCTTCCTTAAATTTAGCTTTGTTACATTATTTATGGCCAGATTTTTTAAATCGTTTGATTGCACAATATTTCTCCAATGACTGTAATCACCATAGACTTTTTTTGAAGCATCTAAAATATCATCAGCTTTATCTACCCAACTTTCTGGATTTTCAGGCTCATCAGTTCGTTTTTTCAAGCCTGTGGTTTCGTCTATTTGTTTTTCATTATTAGCACTTGGTGTATTAAGCTCTTTATATTCAATAAAAGATAATTTGTAATAAATATCTCTAGAACCATCTTGCTCACGATAAGTAAATTCTTTTAATCCCATCATCAAGTTTACAGGGCTGTCGGTTATTATTACCCTTATCGGCTTTTTAGCTTCTTTCCATTTTGTGAGTAGTTCCACGCATTCAATTGGTGTTTTTACATCTCCCACGATAAACGGATAATTATGCTTCGGATGCGGGAAAAAGCCGGAAAAACTAAGCCGTTTAAGTTTTGCATTGCCAAATAGCATAGCTTCACCGAAATCAAGGATATCTATTGTTTCATTATTTTGTGCTGTTTTTATTTCGTAACTGCGGGGAGTAACAGGAATAGTGAATTTCTCATTGTCTGAACTTAATATTATTTGCCGTTTGGCAGCAGTTTCATTCCCTAATGCCAAAGATAATAAATTTACTACGCTGTAGGCTTTATTCATAAAACTGTCAAGGCTCATTAATATGCACCTCCAAAGTTTGCATTAACTTGCCGCATAAGAGACATCAGTCTATAAGCGATTTCATCGATATCCTGCTCATTACGAACAATAAAAGTATTGCCGGTAATTGTTACATTGCCGCCGCTAACATTAGATGTATTTTCGGCAAATTCATGCTGAATAATACGTTCCGTTGTCTGTGCCGGATATATGCGACTGCCGGTCGGAAGGTCAACAATTTCGCCGCCGCGTTCATTTATCTCGGTAAGACCGCCTGTCCAGTTCATTGTACCTGTAGCATTATGACCGATACCGCCATCAACAAAACTGAGTACGCTTTGAACAGGAGACGGTGCAGAATTTTTAAGTTCAATATATTTTTGTCTAATCGGTCCAAAAACATTTGCTTCAAACCAGTTGACTACACCTGCCCATGCACTTTGTATAGTGGCAATTGCACTGTTTATACCGGCGGTAATTCCTGCGCCTGCACTTTGTGCCAAACTTTCCAGCGGATTATATATATTGCCGGTGAACCAGCTTACAGCCTCGCTCCACTTACTTTGAATATTTTCCCAGGCACTTGCGGAAGACTGCCAAATGCTGTTCCACATTTCTGTATTTGCCTGTGCCTGTATTTGTGCATTTTGTACCTGCATCTGTCCTGCCGTATTAGCTGTATCGGTAATACCGTTCCAAATTTCCGTTGCAAAGTCTTTAAGCCCTGAAAACGCCTGTTTTTGTCCTTCAACCTGTATTTGATTACTTTCAAATTGCATTTGTCCGGCAACGTTAACATTGTCAGTGATTTCACCCCAAATACCGGAAACAAAATCTCGAAAACCAGAATATATTTGTTGCTGGCTGTTCATTTGCGCCTGAGCGGATTGCAGTTGAGCCTGTCCGCTTTGTTCTGCAATATTATTAAATGAAGTACTTACTCCGTCATACTGCATTTGCGATATATTCATATTTGTTGCAGCTGACATATCTTGAGCTTGTCCCCATGAACTGTCATTGATACGTTTTATAATATTGTAATCTGCAGAAAAATCGAAAAGTCTTGAAATACTGTCGGCAAATTGACTGCCTAAAATACCGCCGCCAATACTGCCGCCAATACCACCGATAATTGCACCGACCCCCGTACCGATACCAGGAAAAACAGAACCTATAGCCGCACCCGCAGCGCCGCCGATTTTGGCACCTGCCCAGCCACCGGCAATTCCGCCGCCAGCACGAGCAACAGCCGCTCCCTTCTCTCCTTCATCCGTACTATAGATATCATACGCGGCAAAAGGAACGGTAAGGGCAATATTGGCTTTATTTATACCACCGCCATAATTCCAGCCTGTTTTTATTGCATCTTTTGTATTGCTCCAGATAGTAGGTTTTGCAGGCGGAGTTTTTGGTTTATCCGTAGGCGGCGCACTTGGCTCGTTTGGTACTACCGGCGGCGTTTCACCCGGTTGATTTTTGCCGTTTACGTAAACATTTTGGGCATTTAGAATAACATCTTTCACAGTCTGTCCCGGAAGATTTGTCGGCAGATTATTAGGTACTGAACCCGGCAAATCTTTAGGAATACCTTTGGCAATATCAATCAGATTTTTAACACTTTGTACGGATTTAGCAACTATATTATAAAATTTCTTTGCTCCAGCAATAAGTCCGATAAACAAACCTGCACCGGCGGCAACAGAGCTCATACCGTCGAACTCTATCATTTTAGAGTACGCGTCTCTGAACGGTTTTGTTACAAGGTCGAATGTTCCCCAGAATGTAAAACCGTTTTCAAATAATTTGTTAGCATCTAAAACAAGTTCAGTAATTTCTTTAACAAGACTTCTTAGCCCGCCAGTCGCCGAACCTTCCATAAGTGTATCTTGAAAATTCTCCCACGCGCCGCCGAGTTGTTCGATATCACCTTTTAAGTTATCCAACATAGTTTCAGCCTGTTCTTGGACTGTAACTTTCGTCATTTCATCGTACATATCTCTAACGGATTGACTTGTAAATTCACCAAGTACCTGAGCGGCACGAATACCGTCCGAACCGAAAGCGTCTTTATAAAGTGAATTTAATTCCTGCTCTGTAAGCCCCCGCGTACTTTCGTGCAGAATATCTGCTATTTCACCTAAAGAACGAAGCTGACCTTTTTCATTATAAAATTGATTTTTACCATCTTTTAATAAACCAAGTCTTTCAAATGCTGCTACTGCTGGTTTTGATGCCGGTTCAATTTGCTGTAACATAGATTTTAAACTTGTACCAGCATCAGAACCTTTAAGACCACGAGATGCCATTAAAGCAAGAGCTGTATTTACTTCATCAAAATCCATCCCTGCTTTTTTAGCTACAATTCCTACCGCAGAAAGTGAATATTTCATTTCATGTACCGAAGTTGCAGAAGCATTTGCTGCACCGGCTAAAATATTTGCAGCATGAGTTGCGTCCTTAACACCAAAGGTATTCATTGCCGTACTCATAATTTCTGCCGCTTCCGGCAGTGCCAAATCACCGGCCGTGGCCAAGTTTAAAGCCGCCTCACTAGCATCGCCCAATACATCTTTTAAAGAAATACCGGCTTTTATAAGCTCAGTCATTCCCTGTGCTACTTCCTTATTGCCAAATGCCGTAGCCTGCCCGAGTTCTTTTGCACGTGCTCTTACCTGTGCCATAACATCATCGCGGCTCATACCGTCTAAACCTTCTTTTGGCGTAAGTGATTTAATAGCAGATAACTGAGCATCAAAATCCATACTTGTTTTTATGGTATCGTACACACCATAACCGATACCGGCGGCACCTGCCATTTGTATACTTGTCGGCATAAGCATTCCATTTGTAAACTCACTCAATTTGTTTCCCATGGAGTTCATAGGCTGTGTATTAGCTTTTACATTTAATATTGCAGTATAAGTTTTACCTATAAAACCGGATAATTCCGATTTAACCTTTAAAATGGTGTCTGTAGCACTGTCTTTAGCGTGAATGCCTACAGAATAAGACTTGCCTGCGATACTGCTAAGTCCTGATTTTATGGAACTTAAGGGTGATGTTACCATATCCCGGACAGATACGGATACAGAGCTGTTTTTTATTCCTCCAAGTGCCGTTTTAGCTTTGTCGGCGTTTTGTGCTAATTCTTTTAAACCTTCACCGGCTCTTGCAGAAGATTTAACAATACCATCTGTAGTTTTAGAGGTAGCCTGCGCCTGACCTTGTAAATCTTTCAGTGCTTTTTTCGACTTAACTATAGTCGCTGTCATGTTGTCTTTTGCTTCCAGCCGTGCTGTAAGTCTTGCATCATCAGCCATTTAACTGCCTCCTAACTAGCTTGACACCGGCAAGCTGTGCTTCAAATTCTATTTTCTGAGCTTCAATTTCCTGCTGTTTGCGCATTGCCGTATAAGCAAAAAGTTTATCCAAATAACTCATGTTAAAAAAATATTCTAATGTATGACCTTTGAGAAGCAAAAAAGCGGCTGTTGCCGCTTCCCAGTTCTCATCTATCAGTTTTTTATTTCTTCATGTACCTTGGCTTCAAGACTTTCATATCCAGCACATTTCATAATAGCTGTTGCAATATTACCTATTTCACCGGCTTTAAACAACTTACCGATAATATCCGTCGGCTCTATGCAGTTATACGCTTTTTGTAAATCTTTATCTTTTAAATTGGGCTCAACAACATTATCTAAAATCATAAGTTCATTTACGTTATCCAATTTTAAAATATCAGCGACGAAACTTGCGTCCGGCTGTTTTACGGTAATTGTGCCTATAGATGTTTCGATATCATACAAAATTTTTTTATTGCCTTCAATTTTTTCTTTCTGTTCAATAAGTTCTTTTACACTAATAGCCATTTATATAATCTCCTCATTAAAAATAATTATGCACCAATAGTTTCAATGAAAGATGCGTCTTCTGGTGTAAATCCTGCCGTAAATTCTTTTTCCACGACTTTGCCTTTTTCAAAGCTCATCAAGAGCAGGTCATTAAACCAGACATTATCAATAGAACAGCGTTCTTTCTGTCCGTCCACGGCATCCGGATCATCAATAAGTCCCACAAAATTAGCACGCGGGTCAAGCCCCTGCTTCCATGCTTCAAGATACTTATTAATATTTCTGTTCACAACGGATTTAATTATAAAGGAAAGTTCACCGGTTAAAGATACGATTTTACTATCTTTACTGATAGAAATAAATACATCTTCACGGTCGGCGGTTACCTTTGCTTCAAACTTCTGAATTTCAAACAAAAGCTCATTGTCCCACCATACTTTTCCCCAGCTGCCGTTCCAGCGGCGACGTCCTCTGTATTTTACAGCTTCTGCTTCTCTTCCCATTTATAACTCTCCTTTACATAGTAAAATCAATCGTCAAATCTTCCATAGCGTTAACCGGCGTAATACGGCCTGTTAAATAAACATTGGTTCCCGTATTATATTCGCGAATTTGCTGTACTGTCATTTCCGCGACATCTTCACCTTTCAATATTGCATAGTTTTTCTGTTGTTCTTCGTCAATATCCACTGTATTCTGTGCCGTAGGACTGCTATCAAGCACATTGCCTTTCAATCCACTGAAATAAACAAGAATAGCAGAAATAAATAACATTTTATGATTATAATCATTTATCACTTTGCCGACATAATCCGATTTGAACGTATCACGAATATCATCCGTTATCATGTCAATACATTCGACAATCTTGATGAAACGAAAATCCTGACCGACATCAGTTGTAAATGTCGTAAGACTGTTGCAGGCACGGGCAATTTTAACGCCGTCGCCTTCACCTTCATCAATGAGTAACAGTTGTCCTTTATCAATTAAGCTGTCAATATCTTCATACGTTTCTACGCTTTCAACTTCAGTCAATTGATAATATGTTGCACTTCTATCAAGACTAAGCCCCGCCAAAATGCCGGCAATACGTGCCGTATATTCTGTTGCTGTATAAATCGTGTAAGGCTGAACCGTATCATCGCTTGCAACTACACTGTCGCCGACCATGCCTTCACCGATAATTGCGGCCGCACTTTCGCCGTCTTCCGGTTCCACATAGTCAGGATTAGGTACGCGAATATTTTCCGTGCAAAAATTTATAATTCCTTTATCATCAGCTTCTTGATGTGCAAGTACAGCTTTAAATGTTTTATATTTATTATTACGCTGCGTTTTAATCCAGCTAGCCAAATCTTCCTGTTCACTGCCGGAAGCTGTCGGTGCGCAAATATAATTCCATTTAATATTGCTAATCTGTTTAAGCACGTAAGACTGATTTACTGTCGGCTCTGCTACAGTATCATCCGGAATTGTATATACTAAAATACGTAGCGGCGTACCGAGCAGACATTTTTTAATTAAATCGACATTTTTATCCGTAAGCCCTTTTTCTGGAATATCCGTAATATCGGAAATTTTATAGGACTTCATAATATCCATTGTCTCGTTTTTCAAAATCATGGCCACAATGCCGCGGGCAGAACGGGCAATTGCTGTTGTAGATTTTGTTTTAAAAGTTATAAGTACTTTCGGCATACCGAATACTTCTTTTTCGTTAGCCATTAAAATCATCTCCTATTTCAAATTAAGTTCTAGCGTTTGCATTAAATCATACATAATAGCAGAACTTTCTTTATCGGTTAAACAGTCCGCAAAATCAAGATAAAAAACATAATGTAGTATCTCATCGACAAATCGCGTATGACTTTCAAGAATGGTAATATATCTGTCTTTGATATGAAATACAGGTTTAATTAAACCGTCTAAGGTATCAGCCGTATCATACAGAACAGACCTTTTTATTCGGCCGTACTCATCCGGAATTAGAACCAGCATTATATCAATCTGTATGGATTTATCCGTTAAAATTTCATCAACGGTTTTATGCCACGGCATCATTTCCACATAAAAATAAGGCTCACTCGATTTTTCCACATTATCGAAATGAACCTTATAATTGAATTTAGATTTTAAAAGCGTTGTAAGTCCTTTTTTTATATCAAGTAATTTAATCATTTAAATATATCATCCATAATTATTTTGGCGTCCTCCTCGAAATTATCCCGCAGTTCCTCAACGCCCTGATGAAGCATATAAGCACCTTTAACAAATTTTATTTTACCGTTTTCATCTTTTACCCATTCGCCCCTGCGGTTTTTTACGCGGTGTCCATATTCCATATGTGCGGCATATTCCGTATTATTGTAGACTTTAATACTGCCCATATAAGGACGGGTACGCTGCCAGTTATTTTTTAAATTACCGGTATCAACGGGCGTTAAATCTTTGGTATATCTAATAAGATTTTCAGCAGATTTTTTCACAAATTCATTGCGCTTTTTCGGTATTTTTTTAACGGCATTATCAAGTTTAGCGATAAAATCATCAATGCCTTCAATTTCAACGCTCATCTTGCCTCATCCTTCCGTTTTACCGTTACTTCCTGATGTGATTTATACTTAAACGATTTTACGACGTTCAATAAAATATCCTGTCCGTTATGTGATATTTTCAAAATATCATTAGGCAGAATATCGTATTGCGGCGGCAGAAACAGTTTTAAATCAGTAGTAACACCAACCTGCCTGTCCGTATTCTGTACGGTAAACGGTTTGCCGCTCTGATATAATTTGCAAGGAATATCTCTGTAAGTTTCCTGCACTGCATAATCGTCCGCCCCTTCTTCGTCAATAGTGTTAATCTGGCGACAGACGGTAACTTTGTCATGATACATATATTTATTTAGCAGACTGTTTAATTGTGATGGTGTCGGCATGAACCAAACCCCGCAATCTTTCGATATAAATTCAATTTCGGCTTGATACTGTCAAAATCCAGGTCATTTAAAACACCGGAAGAAATCGCCGCCACATTAAATTCAAATTTGGTATCACCGGCTTCAATGCTTTTAAGCTGCGCCGCCCCTTCCGCTGCTGTTTGCTCGTCGCCGATACGCTTATTTATCAAATCCATACAGGTAAAAGTCAAGGCTCGCGGGAAATCATGTCTATGGCAGTAGTCAAGCACGTCATTTACAAGTTTTTCAACATAAATACCGAGTACAGCCTCGTCGATTTCCATATCACCGCGGATTGTTTTTACTTTGGCTATAATATCCGCCACTGCTTCAACAGGTGTCATAATATCCCTTCTTTCTTAATTTAAGCATAAGAAAAGCACTTACATTTCTGCAAGTGCTTAAAATTTTGATATAATATTTATGGAAGGAGGTGAACTTTATGGGTAAAAATCAATGGGTAGTCCACCACGATAACAAGTGGGCTGTTAAAGGTGAAGGCAACTCACGTGTTACTAAAACTTTTAACACACAAAAAGAAGCCGCTAATCATGCACGTGAAATTGCTAAAAATCAAAAAAGCGAAGTTATAATTCAAAACAGGCACGGCAGAATTCGCTCTAAAGACAGCTATGGCAATGACCCATGTCCACCAAAAGATAGCGAACACTAATTTTTATAATTAGGTTTTAGTCTCGCCCTGTATCCTTTTGCTAATTGTATTTCATTATAATCAATTATAGCAATCGGTACAGGGTTTTCTTCATCTGTTTCAATTATTAAGCGAGTTATATCTTTTAATATTCCATTACCGACAAATTTTTTCTTCATATCTTTTACCTCTTAAAATATCATTTTTTCCCATATTTCTTTCGGTATTTGTTCTAGCGGCTTATTATTTTTTATTGCATCCTCAAGCATTTTTGTATCTTCTTTGAAATTATTAATATCTAATATCATCGGGTCATGAAATATGATACGTTCAAGAGAATTTTCACCGAATTTTTTCAAATATTCATTGCATATTTCATTAAACCGTACCATTGCTTTTTCTGTTTCTTTATCGATAATTTCACTCTTCATTGTAAATCCACCCTATGCTTTTAATATTAATCCTACGATTAAATGCAAAAATTCTATATCATCTTCTATTGTAGCATAAATTTTTTTGTAATTGTTATCGATAAACTCAATTTTTTTTATTATTTCCGTTGGTTCAAATATTGCTTGTAATCCCATACTCAATACTTCAGAGGCATCAGTATATTCCTTACCGATATACGGGCTTATAAAATTATCAGGTTTTGTTGTTTCTTTATTATCATAGTCTACGTTAGGAAATAATTTTTTTAGTTTTATTGGTTTTTCATCTTTAGTACGAGCTTTTAAAAATTCTTTAGATATTCTAAGTGCATCTTTATTAAAATATTCAACATAATGTCCTATTTCATGATAAGGCGTTGTTTTAATCATACCTGTCATATGAATTGATACGTAGCCGGTTTTATAGTCGGGAAATTTTGTAGCATAGTATTTTCCGTTAGCCATAACGGCACCATTGCTAAAAAATCCCCTATTAGTTATTAAAGTATATAACTTTTTCCCGCTATCAGTTAAATAATTTACCCAGTCTTTTGGATAATAGGAAAATGCTTCACTAAGTTGTTGTTTAGTAATTTTGTTACTTCCTTTTGCCCATTGTTCCGGTGAAAGTTCGCCGCCCATTTCACGGAAATTGCTGAATACTTCTTTTAAGGCTTTTTTATCGCCGATTTTATTTTTAATATCAAACTGTTCGCATACGTTTCGTCCGATATTGATAATATCATCTTTTGTACAACTTTTTATATTCGTATTTTTGATTAATTCTTTAAGTGTCGGTTTATTAGCGTTAACTGTCAGCTTTTTGTGTGCTTTTTCCCACTGACTGAATGACATGGATTTTTCAATATAGACTTTGTAGTAATCATCATAATTCATAGCGGCAGGGATGATAATTCGCTTGCCGTCTTTATTTTTCGCCGTTCGTTTGCCGCGACCTGTATCATAATCGGTTAGGTTGCCCGCAATCGTTGAACGGCAATGCGGATGTAGCGGCGGCATATTAGTGCCGGGCGTTGCACTGTCCACCGGATAAACTTTGCGGTCATGTGCTCTGCATACTGTTGATGTTTTTTTGTCGAGTGTGGCCAGAAATATATAGTATTTCATGTCAGCGTCTTTTATACTGTCCAGTGCCGCCTGATTTTGTACGTAATTCATTTCAGTGCGTACAAGGCGGGTAGCTTCATATTTGCCGACATTCATTCTTTGCTGTACGAGCTTTGCCATTTTATTAATAGATACACCGCGATGAAAGCCGTCCGTAATTTCATTTTTGATGAGTTTTGCCAGTTTATCCGTATTTTTCCAAATACGCTCACTATAGTTTTTCCCTGACCATGAATTATTCAGCACTTTGCGAATTTTTTTATCATCAACTTCTGATACAGACGATTTTATACCGATTGTTTTGCCGATATCGAACAGATTTTTATAATAGTTATCCTTGTATGCACCGCTCAGAAACTCTGTCATGCAGTTTTCGCTGTTCATGCCGAGTTTATGGAGATTTTTTAAAGTATCGCTATACAGTTTATCAAGGCGTGAAATTCGTTTGCGCATGGCAAGGGTATTGAGTTCCAGCAATAATTTATTGTCGCCGGTTTGGTCTATGGCATCCAGATATTCTTCTAATGACATTCGCCACTGTTTAAACTCTTTACTTGTTAAAAGTTTATTAGCTTCCGCATAGGTAAGATTGTTATCTTTAGCATATCTGCCGTATAATACTGCTATATCATCGATAATACGGGAAAGAGCCTGCCCGTAATATTCGGCAAGCTCTTTTTCAATAGTACCTTTAGACTTTTTATTCCATTCTTGTTCACGCTCTTCGGCTCGTTTTATCCAATAGCTTTCACTATCCATAATAAAATACTATCCCACTTTATGCTTAAAGGCTACCATACGAATTTGTTTTTTATCATACACTCGTTCCCAATTTGTAGAATTTTCAAGCTCTACAAAAGTAGGGCTTTCTACATTAGTTCTTACTTTATTAGTCCATTTAATTCCACGTGGATGCATGATAAAACATTGACGATTAATAAGATAATCAATACCTGAACCCATTAATTTTTCTCGGTCAGTTTCAGTAGCAACAAAACCTTCTGGACTACCATTACCTAATGCAATAGCACCTTGTCCAAAAAGATAAGTTGTATATACACCTTCATCTACTGGGCAACCATCATCAACAATTACTCTACGGTCTTGATATGTTTCAAACTCTACAGAATTGCTATCTCTTTCTGTAGAAATAAGATTTTGCTGTTTTAAATAAGATTTTGTTTTAGAATGCATAATTACGCCTGTAAGTTGGTCTTGTGCATCTCCTAAAAGTTGAAGGGCTTCAATAAAAGCAGAAGCAGAAATATTAGCAGCTTTTCCACTTGACGTAGATACATCATATACATGTTCTGCTTTCATTTTTTCAGACGAAAAAACACCTTTAAGAATACGAAGTAATACTTTTTGTCGTTGACGTTCCCAGTATTTAGCAACAAGTGTTGCAATAGCTTCCATAGGGTCTTTTCCTGCAAGTTGTGCAGATAAATCTGTAGCAGCCCAAGCTTTAGCAAGACGAATTGTAGTAGATATATCTTGATTAGATGTAATTTTAGCAGGTGTTAATTTAGCTCCTTCAATTACAATTTCAGCATCTCCTGTCAAATCTTCAAAAAATGGCATATGATGAATTGGTGCTGGTTCACTTGCTAAACGGTCAAATTCTACATTATTACTAACAATTCCACTTTGGTAAAGTGCAGATAATTCCATAGAACGATTAATCACATATGGATTAAATAGCTCTGGTACAATAATATCTTGTAAAGTTGTTGCCATTAGTTAATACCTCCAATATTTACTCCAGCAGCTTGAGCCAATGCTCTAGCTTGTTGTGGATTTTCTCTAAATAATTTACCTTGTTCAGTAAGATTAAAATGTTCTTTACTAAATGGATTATTTATAGGATTACCACCTACTTTAGGCTCATAACTTTGTTTATCATTTTTAAATAAAAAAGGCTTAGATTGTTTCAATGGATTAATCTGTTCATCTAAGCCTGTTACTGTACCATCATCAGATACAATTAATTTAGTTTTATCAATTAAACTTGCTACAATATCAACATCTTGTGCTGTATTAGTTAATTTTAATTTTACTGCACTATCAATACGTAAATTTTTTAAATCTTGCTCGTATTTAGTTTTAGAAGATTTATTTTCTTCTTGTAACTGTTGAATAGTACTTTCTAATTTTTCTTTATCTCCAGCTGTTTTCTTCAATGTTTCAAGCTGTTTATCACGTTCTTTAATCTGCGTTTCAAGATTAGATTTAGCTGTAGTAGCTTCATCAAATTTTGCTTTTTCTACATAGTTATCTTTTAAAAAGTTCTTTAAACCTTCTATTGCTTTCTTTTTAGCATCATCTGCAAGATTTAAAGAAGCAATATATTCTTCAATAGTCATTTTATCTTCTCCTTATCAACCTGCTGTATAAGTACCTGTAATAGCAGCTGTACTTTCGTCATCTAAATGTGCAGTACCAGAAATAGTTGTGCCTGTAACATTTAACTCAATGCTTGTGATTTTAGCACCCGTATCTCCTTTAGCACCTGCTGCACCATCTTTACCAGCAGGACCTACCTCTCCTTGGTCGCCTTTTTCGCCCTGCGGACCTTGCTCTCCAACATCTCCTTTTTCACCTTTAAGAGAATTTAAAAAATCTTCTTCTGTTTTATCAGAATTACCTTCTTGTGCTTTCCAAAGTTCATAGGCAGATTGACCATTTTCGCCTTGTGGTCCTGGAGTCATCGTTCTATTATTAGCATCTTCAATTCCTTTTTCCATACTATTCATTAAATCTTTTGTAATAAGTTCTCCCTCTGTCCAGTCATGTTTACTATACATAATATTATTCTTCCTTTCCTATTATACATTGTCCTATTTTTCCAGTTCCAATAACTGCAAGTCTCGTTTCGGCTGTGTAAATACGGTTATTTTTTACACAGTCTTGAATAATCCTAATAATCTCATATTCATTTAAATCAGCTACCGCACTAAACGGGAAATCTTGTTTAAATAAATTAAGATATTCCATAATCCATTTATACATCTTCCTCACCTCCCTCATCTGTGTAAATATCCTGTTCAGCTTGTTCTTTTTTCAATTGCTTTTCTTCATCTTCTGCATTTTCGACAAACGGGTGATTTTTTAGAATTGTTTTATTGGATATTACACCAAGGGATTTACTGCACATATCGACAAGTTCGGCATCATTTCGAATTGATGTTCTAGTCCATGTTTGAATAATCTGTTTAGGTTCAAATCCTTTATATTTACAAATAGCACGAATAAGTTCACCAAACCCAAGCCTAAATTCAGTTTCTAATAAACCAGCCTTTAAATCTAATAAAGAATATAAAAACTTCATAGCTTCACCACTGGTATTATCAAATGATTGCTGTTGTGGGTCCACACCTTGTCCCATACTAAAAATAGCTTTTCTTGTTATTTCTAATAACTCTTTCCTTGCTTCAACTGGTATTTCAATTGTTAATGTAGATACTCCACTTTTGTCAGAAGCGTCATCACTTTCTGTTTTAATAGCTTTATAATATTTTAGGTCATTTAGAAATTCGTTTAAATCTTGTCCTCCATAATTATTAAGTATAAAAATAACTTCTTGGATATCTTCTAAATCATCTACAAATCCACTATATGTTTTATCATAAACATCAATAAGTGATTTTATCTTATTAAAATCATTAGTTAATGTATTATTATTGGGAAATTCAATAAAAGGTATTTGTTCAAAATTATGATTATAAATATTTGTTGGCTGTCCGTTTATACCCGAAGTAGTAAAAATATTATATGGTTCAAATACCTCTCCACGTTGTCTATAAGTAGCACATTTCGTATTATTCCATAGCTCACAAATATCCCATTCTTTCCCTTCATCATCAATAGATTTATATGTTCTAAGTACAGCCTGTAGCTCTTTTTCCAATCTCGTACTATATACTGGATAAATTTGCATAGAAGGAATAACTGCCCAACGAAAACCTTTTACATTATCAATCCAATAATGTAGCCAACCAACACCACTATTACTTGCTTCTACACATAAATCTTTAGCTTTTTTAGCATAAGCATCTCCTAGAACATTTGCTATATGCTCATTCATAATATCATCTTTAACATCAAATAGCGGTGGAGCTGTAAAAAGATAACTTGCTTTTTGATTTACCAATAACTGATGAAAATTAAAAGCTATTTTATTATCTGCACATCGTAAAGGATTAGGTTTTCCTCCCTGCAATTTTTCCTTTGGTTCTCTATGCAATATATCGTTATCTCCTAGATAATATCTTTGTGCTATTAGTGCATTTCTTACAAATACCGAGTGATAAGATAAATATTTATTTATTAAATTTCTAGCTTGCTCTAAATTCAAATTAAATTACCTCACTTAAATATACTCATGCCACCTTTAGATAAATCTTCTGCTATGCCTGTAGTAGAATCTGGTGCGTCATCGTGTTTATTTTTACCTTCACGTTGATATTTAGTCATTGCCTCATAATAGTCTGACCATCTATTTTGCCAACCAACAGGAAAATAGATATGTTCCATAACCCAAGTAGCATTAGATAAAATACGAGCTTGTTTGTTTTTGGATTGGTGAAACCATTTTATTACACATTTATTAGTTCCTAATTTTTCTAATAAAATACGTCGTACACTTCTCGCAAATCCACGTCCACCATTGTTACTTTCAAATTTAGCTTTATTTACTCCATTTATATATAAAGCATGAGCTACAGTATTTTCTGTAACTTCCATTGAGGCTTTAGTATATATAACATCTAATACATATGCTTCATTTTGAAAAGTAGCTCCATAGATAATGCAACATAAATAATCGTCGCCTTCATCTGCTGTATCTATATAAGCCCTAACTTGTTTAAATGTAGGTAAATCACCAGTATAAGTTTTAAAATTACTATATAATCTGCCTTTTAAATCTATTGGTTCTTGCTGATAATTTGCAGACCAAATATCCAACCCCATAGCTTTTTTCTTATCTTCACAAGATTTAGCAGATAATATCTCATCACATAGCATAGAATTATCATCACAAACTGCTTTAAATTTTATATGTTCTACTTCATCACAAGAATAATGTTCTAAGGCTCTACCAGCTAAATCATCACTAGCCCAACGAGTCATTATTATTATTATCTTTCCACCTTCTTCAAGACGAGAAAGCATTGTATTTGTAAACCATTCCCAATGCTTTTCCTTTACACTTTCATTATTGGCTTCTTCTGCATTTTTAATAAGGTCATCAATTATTAAAAGGTCGCAACCAAAACCTGTAGCTGTACCTGTAGGACTTGTAGCAAGGTAATTATTATAACCACCTTCTAAGCTCCATAAATTCATAGCACCATCACCACGTTTTATATATGTAAAAGGAAATACATCATGAAATACTGGTTTATATATATCTGCTTTAGCTTCTTGTATATCATTTCTCACATTTTTAGAGAACATAGTTGATAAAGTTTCATTATAACTTCCAGTCATTATTTTTTTTGTACGGTCTTTACCTAATATCCATTCCACAAATAATCCTGCTGTACGACTTTTACCATGTCTAGGAGGAACATTTAAGATTAATACTTTCTTATCTGATGTAATAAAATTTTGAAGCGTATTACAAATATCAACTAAAAAAGCTCTATCTAATTTATAAAATTCTGGAGCTTTTAATTGGGCATAAAAAAAGAACTCACGTCTTGCAAGTTCTATCTTTGCACCTAATGCTATTAATTTTTTATCCATCATTTTTCGCCAACTTTATTAAATCCTCTGTAGTCAAATTCTCATAAGGATTAATGGTTTTGATATCACCTTTCACTTGTAATTTATCCGTGAAGATGCCTAGATGTTTACCCAAAAGCTCCAAAGCTTTTATTTTATCAGTAACTCTAATCTGTTTAGACGGTTCTGCAAATCCTATATTAGCAAGTTCATTTAAAACTTTATCCTGCGTTATTTCAGTTCGTGCTTCTATTTTTTGCTGCAACTGCCGTATTTTTTCTTGAATGTCAAGTTTTGACAAGTTCTCACTTGCTATTCTGTTTGCTGTTTTTTCAGAATAACCAGCTCGAATTGCTGCCCGAGTAGCATTTAAATCTATAATATATTCTCTGCAAAATCTTTCTTGTTTTGCTGTAAGTTTTGTCAAATCACCTCACCACCTAAATTTTTGTACTAAAAAAGCTACCTACAAATTAATGTAAGTAGCCTATCTATATTATAAATTCAATTTATAACCTAATGATATTGCCATTTCTTCGGTTATATTTTCTGCTTCTAATGCTTTTAATCCTTCATGTTTCTTTGTTGCCCAATAGCCGTATTCTCTAACTTTTGACCAATATCATAACCATTTTGTTTAATAAGTTTTGCAAGTTCTCCTATAAGAATTGACGTTTTTGCAGTTGCTACAGCTTCAGCGAATAATACTTTAGGTTTATTAATTTCAAGTTGTTTTTCAACCTCAACACGTTTTGCTCGTTCTTCTTTTAAATCAGTAGCAAGTTTTATAATTGTATCTGGATTTAATAACACTTCTTCGATTTTAGCTGGTGTTAGATATCCGCCGTGCTTACGAATAGACGGTAACACTTCTGAAGTTATCCAACGTTTAAACTTTTTGGCACTAGATAATTTTGAAGAAAGAACTAATGAATACAAACCAGACTCATTAATAATTGTTGCACCTCTTTGTCCAAAACTCGACGACGTTTTGTCGTTGAGTTGTTTATCTTCATCATCTACATGCATTGCTACAGCTTTATTAGTATCACTATAACCTAAAGCTTCCGCTATATCTCTACCAACAAACCAAACTTCATTATCTTTTGTAATAGTTCTAATTTGTCCGAATTCTACATTATTAAATATTTGTAAATCATTCATAGTTTGCACCTCATATTAAGTTTTACTTTATAGAAGTACCATTCTATGATATAATAGATTTCACAGAAGATTACTTCTATGCAATACACTCGCGTGAGCTTTGGTCGGTTCGATAGCGGGTGTATTTTTATTTGTCTAAAAGTAAATTAATCCCTTGTCTAATTGCTTCACCTTTAGATATTTCATGTTTTTTACAGTATTTAAGTAATTTTTGTTCTGTATCAACATCAAGACGAATACTGAATTTAATAGTTTTAGGATTATTTACTTTGGGTCTGCCAACTTTAGCCTGCCCCACTATCGCCTGACCGACAATAGCGTTTTCATCTAATGTTAGCATTCTATTCACCTCCTAATTTTTGTCCCACATATTTTATTATAAATGTGGGACAAAAAGTCAAGAAGTATTTCTCACCGACCACGAAAATTTAAAGTTGGGTATAAAAAAAGCACCTATTTAGGTGCTTTAAATATGTTTATATGTTATAATATCTCTCGTTGCCCTTCCTATACTGGTAACAGTTAGGAGGTGTCCATGTGTCAAGATTTATCATGTTTTTAGAAGCTGTCATGGCAAGTATAGTTGCCTACTATATTTGCAAAGGGTTAGACATGCTTTTTTCGATTTTATGTGGCAACTAGCCTAGCTTCAGCGTTAGCTATATAACGCAAGAAACCCCATGAAGGTGCGAGCTTCATGGGGTTTTGCTGTCCATATGACAATTTATCATGTTTTGCCTATATTTAGTATAGCATATTACATAGATTTTGCAACATGAAGGTTATTATTCTAATATAAATTATAAAAATACACATTATTATTAAAATATAAGGGTATATACCAATATTTATACAAAATTAACTTATAAAACAATAAAACCGCTGGTATTTTTACCAACGGTTTATCTTTTTCTTTAACAAGTATAACTATATCACAATTAAAGTATGAACTTCTATGAATTTTAGTGAACTTTAGTGAACTAATTTTTTATTTTTTTTGCAACAATGGATAATCCTTGAGAATGTAATGTATGCACCCATCTAAATGAACAATTAATAGAACAAGCAATTTCTTCCCATTTTCTAAGAGAAACATAACGTAAAATAAGTACATTCTTAATATTTTCGCTCATATTTATATTGTTTAAAAAAGATTTTATTTCTATGCGTTTATTTAGCCATTCTAATTTTAATCTTTCCATTTCTTCTTCCTGTTGTTCTAATTTAGATATAAAATCACTGGTATCATGTTTTATATTACTAAAACCTGTACGTTCTTTATATGAGGGAATTAACATAATAGATGTTGCACGTAATTCTTCTAAATCTGCATTACATCTTAAACATACTTGTTTAGCCTTATATACCTGTTGTAAATATTCTTTTGCTTCATCTATTTTAGTCATTATTTCTATACTCCTTTATTTCATATAAACACTAAAAGGATAGCTTTATTTTAGCTATCCTAATTAGTGGATTTATCCTATTAAAAATATTGTAGTTGCTATTAAGCACAATATAATACTTGTAATTTTGATTATAGGAATATTTCTTTTATAAAATTCTTGTTCTGTCTTTAATGGTATTCTTACCAACTTAGGTCCATTATTATTCATATTTTCCTACCTTCATTACTTTTTTATTATCTGTTTCCATATCCCAGAAATCAATTCTTAGAATTTTTATATGCAAACGTTTCATCAGTTCTGCATTAGCTCGTCTAAAAGCCCTACGACAAAAAGCATAAAAGAAGTTTTCTCGGCTTCTTTTTTCAACAGCTCTTTTATATGTTGTATCTGCATATTGTCCATCATTTGTAAGAGGATTTATCCCTTCCTTTCTCATTCACTCACCAGCCTTTATATTTTTTACTACCTTTTTAGAAAATTCTTTTGCAAATCTATGTTTTAATGTACAGTTATTTTTATTACATGGTTTCTTATTAATCCAACACATATACCCTGTGTCGGCTTCATAATATCGTTCATCACATTGCATAGTCGTTCACACTCTTTGTATTTTTTAACACTTATAAACTTTCTAAATCACCGTGTAATTCTTTCATTTCTTGATAATATTCAATTTTGTGTTGTTCAGATATTTTTTCAAATAAATCTTCATCATCAAATATATTCCCAATTATTTTTATTTCATTATAAAAAAATTCAACTGATAATATTGCTCCGGTATTATAACCAAATACAAATTGATTATCTTCAAAAACAGCAACAGCACGAGAAGGTTCGTCCCATTCTGGTTTAACTTCTTCCACAATATCTCCTTCAAAAACCTCATTTCCGTTTACATCTTTAAGCCATATTGCTTGCCCCACTGTTTCTGGATTAACTTCATGTGTTATTATTGCTCCAGGATTTTCTCCATCAAATATATAATGCCTTATTTTTTCATCTTTCGTATTTTTAAATAAGACTTTTCTGACATATCCACCATAACACCATTTATTTGTATTTATATCTTTACCTCTAAATAATATTTCCCTCATCTTAATCTCCTATATTTTTAATTCTTATAAAAGTATTGAATAGCTAAATCTAAACCATTCTTTAAAGCTTCATCATTATTTATTTGTTCCATTGTATATCCCAAATCATTCAAAGTATCTTCTGTATCATAAGTATATGCAAATTCATGACTCCAAAGCTCATAAATAAACATAGATTTTATAAATCCACTTCCGTCCTTATCTTGTTCTATAGCTTCTTGCTTTTCTTTTCTATGTCTTTGTGTCAGATTTTTTAATGCTTCCTTATCTTTCTTTCTTATAAATCCACCATAACCAATAGAACAAATATCTTCTCTATTTAATCCATATTCTTTTAATTTCTTTTCAAACTCTTCTTTACTAGAAGTAAATATATAGAAAATTTTGTCTTTAGCAAATGTATCATATTCGTTTTGATGTTTATTTTTCATTTCTTCATAAGTCATAACTAATACCTCGTTCTTTTATCTTTCTATTAAATTGTTTTCTAAACTCTAGTAGTATCCAATCGAATTCAAGCATTTCTTCTTCAGCAAATCTTTCTAAATTTCTAAGTACATAATCTGCTTCTATACTTACTTTTTCTTCACATTCTTTTAAAAAATCGTCATTACTCATTTACATTACCTAAATAATTTATTTTCTTTTTGTAGTTGTTTAATTATATATGGATCTGTTTCAGTATCAATAGTTGTACTAAGTGGTGTAATTATAACCACGACTCTAGGCTGTAAACTATTTACTTCTGCAATCTTACTACCATCAAAATTTTTTATTATTCTATCGTCAGAAAGTACCCATTTTGTGTATAACGTCTTTTTATGGTTTATTGTTTTATATTCATCAGAGATTATGTCGGCTGTTGCTTGTAATAATCCTAATAAATCTGGATAATGAGCTTTACTTTCTAAGTAATATAGACAGCACATAGATACACCCATACTAAAATGTCTTAATTTTTCTTGCACCTTTAATACCTGCAATGCTTTTCGACAAGAACTCTCATATTTTCGATAAGCTTCGCTAGGTAAAAGGACTGAACGTCCTTTTACCATAACTGGGCTATTCTTTTTTGTTACAGGATTGCCATATAAAACAAATGCAAAAGGTGTTTTATTCATTGCTATCTCCTATTAATTCTTTAATATTTTTATATTTATAACCTTTATACAAATGTACATAATAATTTCTATACATAGCAGCTTTTACTTTACTTTCAAAACAATTTCCTATCATCAGAAAGGCATAATCAAATGTTGTTTCTTCCCATGTATCCTCAACTATATCGCCATCTATGTCTATACGATAATAGATATCATTAAACAGTGGTCGCCACGAATTGTATCGTTTTATATTCATTACTACATAATCAACAGGTATACCGTCTGGAAAATCATCGTGTGTTAATATGTTGTCTATTTTTACTTTTATTTGATTACCTGTATAAGTATTATCCATATAATCAAATTCGGATAATACCAATATATCGCCAACCCTAAACTTACGGTCATTTTTGCGAATTTCAAAATTTTTAATTCCGTTTATAATATCCTGGAAAAATTTTGGCTTTATTTTTAATTCATGTATCATTTTAAACTCCTAATTAAAATCTAAATTTAATTGTTTAGCGTGATTCAACATAATCTTATCTACATTTACTTTTTTAGCATTTCCTACTACCTGCTGATAATCTATAAAACTTTTAATTTTATTCAAATCTGGATAATACTGCATTAATTTTCCATAACTTAAAGTAGTTAGCTGGTTAAGTTCCATTATGAAATTAAATACAACTTTATTTGATTTCTTTGATTTTATAACATTATCTATACTATTACGTGGTTTTTTATATTTAGCTAAAATACTTGCTCTTGAACGTTCATAATTATATTTATATGCACAGTGTTCAGAACAATACTCTTTTTTTATATAATCAGTCCAAAACTCTCTATGACAATACTTACACTCTTTCCACATAATAAAATCAACCTTTCAAAAAATTATTATTGATGTTATATTTATTTAATTATGTTTATAATAATCTTTTTTGAAGTTTATTCCTTTGTAAATTTTTAATATCTTAGCACTTCCAAAAAGAATATCTAGTACATTAAGTTTGCTCTCGTTTGTAGTAATCCAAACACCACCAACGAAACATTGTAATTCATAATATCCATCTATTCCTTTACATATTTTGCAAAATTCTGTTTTATCGTTATATTTAACTTTAAAAGCTCCATTATAAGGAAGTCCTATTCTATTCATACAACTATGAATAGCTCTTTGTATTAAATCTTTATTACGCATTTTACCCTAAAACTCCACTCATAATTAAATCTGAAATATTTTCATCTTTAATTCTTTTATCTTTACAAGTAGCTATCAAAGCTTTTGCTTTTAAAAATGTTTTAAGTTGTTCATCACGAAGAACAATTACAAATCTTTTTTTATTAGAATACCTTTCTATTTCACGTGATATATATTCTGATGATTTCTTTCCAAGAACTTTTTCAACTAGCGCATTAAAGTAAGGTTTTTCGTATGGCACAGAAGTTCCTTGCTGTAAATATCCAATACTACTATTTCTTTTTGTAGATACAAAAATTACTTCAGTCATTTTATTACTCCTTTAAATCATTTGTATTCATTACCTTTCTTTGACTCGGTGAATTAAATGCAATGTAGTAATTTGTAGATTTTAAACGGTCAATAAGCCTACCAGAATAAGTATTTTCTAATTCTTGTTTATTCAAATTTGTTGTAATTATTATTGTTTTTTTTCGATTGTACCTTTCAGTTATTATACTGTGTACTTTTTGTAATACCCATGGTGCATTAACATCTTCTCCACCTAAATCATCAATTACTAATAAATTAGTATTTCTTAATCTATCCTCAAACATTGTCCATTCATCAATGTTCTTCGCTTTCATCGAATATAAATTGTCCATTAATGAACTCATAGGGATAAATAACCCATATCCACCTTTATTTATATATTCTTTTAAAATACATACTGCTAATGTAGTTTTTAAAGTACCATATCCACCAGCTAATATAAGACCTATACCATTTTTTATATACTCACTCATATTTTTTGAGTAGTTATAAACTAATTTCGCATTTTCTCTAATTTCTCCATTTACTTTTAATGTACTAAAAGATACATCTGCATATCGTTCATGTATTCCTGCATTAATTAATTGCTTTTCATTAATCCCAACCACTTTTTTCGTTGGCGAATTTTCTTCTTGCTTCTTCGGTTGTTTCTGTCTTATATGCTGAATGTACTCTTTTATATCCAGCTGTTTTTCCTTGTCGAACCATTGGGGCTGATTTTTTCTCACTGCCAGTACCATTTTTAAAGCCTTCTTTCTCCCACCGCATTAATATTTTTCCAATATAATTAACTGACCGCCCATTACATAGTGCAGCTTCTTTTATTGCCTCAAGAACCCAGTTTTTACCATAACTGTCAAGATAATCAGCTAGTTTATTGCCTTCAACTTCACCGTTAATTGGATGAATATTGTTCGAGAATAAGTCAACTATTTCCTTAAAATCATCATCCAAAAATCTTTGATGTTTTTCTTTAGCAGCAGCTATATTATTAATATTATTATCTATA
>OGRS01000455.1_pt1 | contig 39073 bp, 27 predicted proteins | sample 1553561 | NCBI WGS metagenome assembly OGRS01 (sample SAMEA2580103, study PRJEB22360) | human gut metagenome | biome: human gut; feature: human-associated habitat; material: faeces | place: Denmark | collected 2008/2010
GCGTCGAACGTCACGGCGACCGTGATGTCGCCGTGCTTGCCGACGCCCGTACCCTCGGCGGTCACCGGAGCGGCCATCGAGGCGGCCGCAAAGCCGACGGCGAAGACCATGGCGACGGCGGACTTGATCATGGTGGATTTCATTGCTTTTTCTCCTCAAAAGCAGGAGCGCCGCAGGGTACCCCTGCGCCCGAAGGAAAAGGCCTTCGGTGCGGGACGCCGGACGGGCGGACGCTTCCATTCTCCATATATGTGTGTCTTGTTGTTCATCGGCGGCGCGGTCCTGCCGCCGGACTTCCATTCTAGGACCGTCACACAGGGACGGCACCTAAGGAATTTTACCTAGGACGATTTCTACGCCCAGGCTGCATCAGGTGCAGAAAAGTCCTCCGCCCGTGCGAAAAGTGGGGGTTTCGGCGCCTCAAGCGGTTTCGGGCGCAGTAAAATGGCGGTGTCCAAACTCCTGACGCCCTCATATGCAGCAGACTCGCTCCACGCTTCCGGGCCTTCTTCTCGCGCTTGTCGCGGTTTCCGCCTGGGGCCTTTCCTACATTGCGACCGAATGGCTCTACACGCAGGGCCTCGGTCCCTTTGCGGTTCTGACGATCCGCACCTTCCTCGCCTACGCGGTGCTTCTGATTCTCTCCCACAAGCAGTTCCTTGCCGACGAGCTGATCGACGAGGCGAAGTTCGCGCTTCTCGGCGTCGCCTGCATTCCGTTCTACCACGGGCTTGAGAATCTGGCGCTGCAGGAGACGAACGCGGGCACCGTCGCGACCATCATGGCCTCCGCGCCGCTCTTCACGGCCTTCGTCGTGATTGCGCTCCACCACAGCTTCAGGCTGCACTGGATGACGAAGCTCGGGATCGTGACGGTGGCGACCGGCATGTGCCTCATCTGGTTCGACAACCACGTGATCCAGCAGCTTCCCGCAGCGGGCTTTTATCTGGCGCTCGGTGCCGCGCTCGCCTGGGCGTGCTACTCGGCGCTCCTCAAGAGCGTGCACAAGTACGGCGCGGTCTTCATGGCCCGCAAGACCTTCGGCTGGGGTCTCATTGCCGTCATGCCCTTCTACCTGATGGAGGACGCGGCTCCCGTCGAGGCGGTCTCGGCCGCCCTGCTCGTCTTCCTCGCCGTGGGTCCCACGACGCTGTGCACGCTGCTCTGGCAGCGCGCCGCCAGGGAGGCGGGCGCACAGCAGATCAGGAACCTCCTCTTCCTCATCCCCGTCATTGCGATGATCGCGGGCCTCGTCATCCTCGACGAGTCCGTCACCTTCATCGGCGTGATGGGCGCCGCGATGATCCTCTGCGGCGTCTGGTGCTCCGACCTCGGCATGAAGCGCGTCAACGCCGTGCTCGCGGGCGCAGACGCCGATGCGCTGAGCGCGAAATTCACGCTCTTCTGACCGCCTTTCCCACCGCATCCTTCAGGCGGCGCCGGAGCCACGTGCTCCCGCGCCGCCTTTTCATTGGTTGTCTGAAAGCCCGCGAGGCCGCCCTGCAGCCCTCTCGCCCATCATACCCTCATCTGCACGATCGTCTCACGAAAACGCGCGAAGGATCGAAAATTCACATGGGCCGAGACCCAAATCACTTGCCTGAAACTCTCACTTGACCCAAAGGGGACCGTGAGAAAACAAACGCGCCCGGCCTCCGCCCGCCCCTCCCCGTTCGCACCTCCGAAACGACGATGTTCGGGAGGCGTGAGCTCGACTGCTGAGGCCCGCAAGGCCCAGGGCAAGCACCGGACACCTCTCGACGGGATCATGCTCAGGCGCCACTGCAGAGGTCCGGACAGGGCTTCCCTGGGGCCCCAGGGCGCAACTGTGAGCAACGGCTCCTGAGCCCATCGGGATGCCCCGGGACGGCATCGGCGAGCGCATCGACACCGCCTTCAGAAGCCCCTCAGAGGCGCTTTTTTCGCCGTCCGGCAAAACCGAACGACACTTCTCTTCCTCTCCTGCATCAACGGTCGTTTAATTCCCGTTCAGGTTTTTATTGGTCATCTACTGCAGACTCCCCGAAGGCGGTCCTCCCCGACCTCAGGAAGGGAGGCGTGCAGTGCCAGCGTATCAAGTCGTGCAAAAACGACAACCGGGCTCGGTCGAAAAAAGTCCCCCGAAGCGGGCGTTTTTGAGGCAAAATACGCACCCTGTGCCGCCGCTGTACGCCGCTTCCGACGGCTGCTTCAATGCATCATTCAGACCCCGTCAGGATCCCAAATGCCCTGAAAAAGGCGTCCGGACCCTCAAAAAAGAGGAAAAAACCGTCTTCTCAAGAAGGACGCGGATCGTCCGTCACTTGCAAACGCCTCCAGCAGTAAGCGATCAGGACGGGACGCAAACAAACGGGATGAATTTCGCGCAAGCGTGCTGCGACAGGACTCAGCACCGTTCATCTTCGCGCGCCTTCCAAAGTTAAGCATTTTTGTTTAAAAAGGCGGCTTCGGAGGGTCTGTCGCTCCTTGGACGAAAGGAGGCATGAAGAAGCCTTCGAAAGTCCCTCCCGACGCTTCGCTTTTGAAGAGAGTGACGCAGACTCCCTGAAAGGGGAGAGCACAATCGTGAAGGCCGGCGCGTCGGACACGCGCCGGCGGGTTCGCGAATTTTCTCCGGATCGCGCTCAAAACCGCGCGAGTGAACCGTCGGTTTTTCGCCGGGGAGCCTGCAAAAACGAAGAATCCGCCTTTCAAAAAGCCTTCGAAATGACGCGCGGGTTCAGAATGACGCCCCCAAACCACCTCAAATATCTTGCTTAATTCACAGCATTCGATGGATGAAAGGCGTATAATTCACATTATTCGAGATGTTAGGACTTCGGACTGAACTTCGAATTCATGCGAAAAAGGGCCCGAAAACGGCGATTTTCCGCCTTTTCGAACGAAAAGCTCAAAAAAGACCTTAGCTCTCTTTTCCTTCATGTAAAGTGGTTTAGTTCACAGGATTCTGCGTGTTATGAGACCCAGTTTTGCAGTTGAGGAGTCCGTCAGGACGCTTGGCGCCAACCTCAAGGCGGCGCGTCTTCGCCGCAGGCTCCCCCAATCCGTCGTGGCGGAGCGTGCGGGCATTTCGCTCAACACCCTCTCAAAACTTGAAAACGGCGACTGCGGGATCGCGATCGGCAACGTCGCCTCGGTCCTTCAGGCGCTCGGGCTAGGCACCCCCTTCTCCGACGTCGCCGCTGCGGGCGACGATGAGACGGGGCTCATGCTCGAGGCACGCCGCCTCCCCCGCCGGGCCCGCCAGCCGAAGAAGGAGATATGAGCAAAAATGAGAAGCCCTTCCCTGCGTCTTTATGAGATTCGTGCGCGCTGGCTCCCCGGCGACCCTCTCGTCGGACGCCTGGCCGTCCCTCTTTCAACAGGACCCCGTTCGGGAACTCTTCAAGATCCGGGCGCATCGCCGGCTCAGGCCGCCCGCGCCGCGGCGGTGATGCGCTTTCAGTACGACGGCGACTGGGTCGAGTCGGGCGTGCCGCTCGGCGCGGACCTCCCGCTCGAGCACGGCGTGCTGCGTCCGAGGCTCGGAAAGTCGGCGTTCGGTTTTCTGGAAGACCGCGCGATCAGCGCCCCGGTCTTCTCCATCTTCAATGACCCCGCCGCTCCGCTCTTGGGCCTTCCCGAAGGGGCGGGCAGAATCGAGACGACCGCACTGCTTCTCCCCCACAGGACCGACTCGCTCGGGGCCCTTTCGGTGACGCCCGTCGATGTCGATCCCCTGCCCGAGCGTCCGCGCGTCAAGCGCCAGTCGGAGCTTCCCGAACTCATCTACGCCTACCACGCGATGGAGCGCGGCAAGGCTGGGAGCGACGAGGTCAGCCTGCTTCAGAACGGCCTCACGCTCCCCGGCCGCCGTCCCGTCTTCACGGTCGAGCGGCATCGCGAGGCGCAGACCGCAAGACTGAGGAGCATGCTCGATCCGATCGACCGCCCCCTCTGGATGCACATGGCGCTCGTCGCCGCCAAACGTTGCGGCATCCGCACGGTCGAGACGGACCTCGAGCACGAAATGGGCGAGAACATCCTCTTCACGCGCCGTGCGGACCGCAGGGGCGCGAATGCGGACGCGCCCGCCGACAAGCCCCTCCTGACCCTCACGGGCGCAACGCTTGCCGCCCGTCAGGAGTCCCCGAGACCCGTTCCGCCCGGCTATCTGGCGCTCGCCGACATCCTCAACGGCGGCGGCGCGGCCCCGAAGGAGGACCTCCCCCAGATGTGGCGGCGCATCGCCTTCCAGCTCCTCACGGGCGGCGCGGGCGACTCGCTCAACCGCTGGCAGTTCCACAGGGAGCCGCTCGGCTGGCGCCTCCCGCCCGCCCACACGCTCGAGTGGAATCCCTCGGCCCAGGGCCGGGGCCTCACGATGGACGGCCGCAGGCGGCTCTCCTGCGCGGACGACGCCATTCCCTACGCCCGCTACTTCGGGCTCACCGTGAGCGACGCCAAGGGCATCCTCATGGAGATGCGCCGCATCCTCTCGGGCTGGGAGGGACTCGCCGAGGAATTCGGAGCCGACCCGAGGGACATCGCCTACATGGCGCCGCTCTTCGAGGAAAACCTTTGAGTAGCCGCGGGCCTGATGCCGCTCCCGGCATCCCTCAGGCGCATTTGGAGCGCCGGAAATGACGAAGGGCAGGATGCTTCACGGCATTCTGCCCTTCTTTTGCGCTGCTGCGCTTTTGCTGCGGTCGCGCGTGCGGAGTTCGAACTCAGCCGCGGCCGTTGGTGTCCAGACGCATCGAGCCGCCGAAGTCGGTCACGGGGCTCGTGTCATCAGACTTGTTGCGGCGCTTGGGCTGTCGAAGGCATACTTCGACGTGCTTCTCCTTCTTCTTCGCGATGACGGGGTTCGTGTCGACCGTCTCGTAGACCAGAGTCCCTCCTTCTTCCCTCACAGAGGACTGGCGGCGGTACTTCAGGGCGACGGTGCCCGGCGTGCGGCCGCGGTGCGGCTTCTCGGACGCATCGGGGCGCTTCGGACGATCGACGCCCGACGAAAACTCCGCCTCCCAGACGTGCGGCGGATCTTCGGACTCGCGCTTGACGGCGGCCTGCGCAAGCTCCTCGGCCGTAAAGGAGACGCCGGGACCGCGGACCATGAGGCCAATGCCGAGCGCATCCAGGACGACCAGCATCTTGTCGAGCTGCACGGTGGGCTTGCCATTCTCGAGCTCGACAAGGAAGCGGCGGCCGACGCCGCAGCAGATCGCCGCGTCCGTCTGAGACATGCCCAGACGTTGGCGCGCAAGACGAACCAGTGCGCCAATCTCGGTTGCATTGTGCACGCAGATGCGTCTGGTGCGCCGGACGTGTCGCACGGTGACGTCCGTCGCTCCTGCTTCGTGGTTGCCTTCTGTCATAGTCTCTTCCCTTTATTGCCGCCATCACCGTCGTTCCGGGTCTTCGCGACAGTGCCTTGCGAAATATTTTCACGATAGCGGAAACGGGGTTCCGGCACATCGGAATAGTCTAGGATTATGGCCCATGCTACGATATTTTGCAAACAAAAAACGCATTGCATGATGCCTGACGTTATGCACTCCTGTCAGTCGCGCAGGCGTTTGAGCGCCTGCTCAAGGTCTGCAATCAAGTCGTCGGGTGATTCCAGGCCCACCGCAATGCGCACCATTCTTGAAAAAGTATTCTCGCGTACTGACCTTGTTCCGTAGCTCGGGATGAGGAGCGACTCGTATCCTCCCCATGAGTATCCGCGCCCAAAGAGCTTCAGCGCATCGACGAAGGGCGCGAGCCTGCCGTCGTACTCGGGCCTGAAGACGACGGCGAAGAGACTCGTCGCACCCGTGTAGTCGCGCTTCCAGATCGCGTTGCGAAGGGTCAGACTCGAGCGCAGGCCACCTGACGGTCTCGACCTCGGGGCGCTCGAGGAGCCAGTGCACGATCCGTTCGGCGGACTTTGCCGCATGAGCGACGCGCACGCCCATCGTATGAAGCCCTCTGTAGGCCAGGTAGACGTCGTCGGGCGAAGCCGCCTGACCGAGCCTCACGGCTGTACGGTAGACGGCGGGCCAGACGCGCTCGTTGCAGACGACGACGCCCATGAGCAGGTCGGAGTGGCCTGCGATGTACTTGGTGGCCGCGTGCACGACCATGTCGACGCCATGGTCGAGCGGCTTGAAGTAGAGCGGCGTCGCCCAAGTGTTGTCGATGACGCTCGTCACGCCGTTCCTGCGGCAGGCGGCGGCGATGCCGGGCACGTCCGACATTTCGAAAGAGTGCGAACCCGGATTCTCCATCATGAGGAGCGTCGTCTCGGGCCGCATCATGGCCTCGATCGCCTCGGGCGAGGCTGCGGGATCGAAGAACTCGACGTCAACGCCCATCGTGCGCAGGATCTGCTCGGCGAATTCGCGCGTGGGTCCGTAGATCGAGTCCGAAAAGAGCGCATGGCAGCCCGCCCGCACGAACGCAAAGAGCGGCGTCGTCGTGGCGGCCAGGCCCGTCGAAAAGGCCCATGCGCCCGCGGCGTTCGGCCCCTCGAGCGTCTTCATCGCCGAATAAAATGCCTTGTGTGCGGGACCGCCGTAGCTCCCGTAGCAGGGCTTGCCGTCCCGGCAGGCCATCTCGTCATGGACGCGGTCCATCATGTCCTCGCAGGACGTGTGAAGCACCGTCGAGGCGCGCACCACGGGCGGATTGACGCAGCCCCACTCCGGGTCCCAGTCGCGGCCCGCGTGCACGAGCTGCGTTGCGGCATCAAGATCCTTCATCGACACGGACTTTCCTCCTTCTTCGAATGCATGACAAAACGGCGGTCAAAGCCTGAACTCCGCCGCCGTCACCCGCCTTCGGGCGGGATGCGTTCTCATATTCTCGCACGCCTGAGCCCGCGAGAGCCCCGAGCCGCACTCTGGGCTTCTATCGCGCTCAGTCCTCGTTGGGCACGACCGCCCATGCGCGGACCGGGAAGCCCGGGAACTTGTCGAACTTCGGGAGGCCCACGAAGATCACGCCGCCCGTCGAGGGCAGCTTGTCGAGGTTCGCCATGACCTCGACCTGATAGTGATCGGACTCGAGCACGTACTTCTCGCAGTCGAGGCCCCCCTCGCCCGCACGTCGGCCGAACCGTCCGTGTCGAGCGTCTCGTGGCCCACCGGCGTGACGCCGCGCTCCTCGAAGAGGTACTTGAGGGCGTCAAGGCCCCAGCCCGGACAGTGCGCGACGCCGTCGGCGTCGATGTCCTCGAAGTGCAGCACGAAGAGCGGGAGCATCAACGTGCGTGCCGTACTGCGTCACGAACGAGACCTGCTCGACGTGAAAGCCCGACTCGGCCACCGTGTAGCGGGGCTCGATCCTCATGGCGGGAAACGGCCCGAAGCGCTGGATGCCGGGATGGACGAGATGGGTGAGGTCGACGATTCGGCCGGCCTTGAGGACGCCGAGGGCGTCGACGATCGCATTGCGGGTCATGGCAGGGTCTCCTGAAGGGGAAGCTGTTGTCGTGTGCATTTTCGCTGCCTTTTCCGACGGACTTTCAGACTAGCTTGGCCCAAAATCACCCGCCTGTCTCCAGGCCAAACTACCTGCGACAAATCACCTGCACCGCCGCAAAAAGGCGACGCACGCCCTGCATGCGAAAATGTTTGCAAGAGCCGCCTATTTTCCGACGCCCCAGAAGAAGCGCCTGACGGCGCGTCCGATCCGCCAGAAGAAGTCGAGAATGCGCTGCAGGATGGTGCGGTGACGCCTGCGCCAGAGCCAGGGCGCCTCGGGACTGCGCTCCGCCCAGAGCCCGCGTCCCGCGCGCCTTGCGCGCGCCTCGGCCGCGAGATAACGCCCGCGGGCCTCCTTCGGGAGCGCCCACAGATACGTGCGGTAGGCCCAGGCCTCGCCTTCCTCGACCATGACGAGTCCCGCATCGACGCCGTCCGCGGTCACGGTGCTCACCCATCGGCCGTATCGGTCGGCCGCAACGCTCCTCACCTTCACGACTCTTCCCTGCAGCATGGCGCGAAGCCGCCTCTCCGACTCGCGGCCGCGCGCTTGTGCCGTCTCGGGCGCATCCATGCCCGCAATCCTGAGCTTCACACGGCCGATGCGGCCGCGGACGATGATCGAGTCCCCGTCGCAGACGTGTTCGACCTTCGCCTCGAAGACGAGCGGAAAGCGCCTGCGCCTCGAGAGATGACGGACAAGCCAGAGCAGAAGAAGAACGATGAAGCCGCCCATCACGAGGACGGCGGGTGCGGGCGCGCCCGTCACGGCCGGCCTCCGAAGAATCTTTCAGTTTGTTTTCCCGATGCGCGCATGGTTGTCTTTCGTTACACGTTCTGCGTTTTCCTTGCGAAATGAGGGATGCGAAACGAGAAGCCTTCTCAATAGAATGTTTCCACGGCCTTCGCCCTGCCGCGAAGGTGCTCTCAAAAATCCGCATTTTCTTTTTTCGCGTGCCGTATTATGGCCGCGCCGAGGAGAAAACACATGAAAAAGACGCTTGCCGCCCTTGCCGGCGCACTTGTCGCCCTGCCCGTCCTTGCCGCCGGCCCGCAGGGCTTTGCCGCGGCGCCTCAGGCCCAGGGTCCGAAGGGCTTCGACACCGAGCCCGCCACCACCGTCGCCGCCGTGCTCGAGTCCGGGAAGGACCACCAGATCGTCACGCTGCGCGGCAAATTCACCGAACACGTCCGCGGCGACAAGTACGTCTTCACCGACGACAAGGGCGCCTCCATCAGGGCCGAGCTCGATCATGACCGTGACTGGTCCATGATCACGAAGGACGCGCCCGTCGAAATCCGCGCCGAGGTGGACAAGGACTGGACCGAAATCGAACTCGACGTCCTCTCCGCAAAGCCGCTCTGAGGCTTTCCGCCGCCATGAACGACAACGCCCGCGGGCCTTCCGGCCTGCGGGCGTTTTGTCAGTTGCGACGAAATCCGGCGTGAATCTTCGTCAGATGAACTGCGAGACGACGATGCCGGCCACGAGAAGCGTCACGTTGTACGCGAGGAAGGTCGGCACGCAGGTGTCCCAGATGTGGTTGTGCTGGCCGTCGGCGTTGAGGCCGGACGTGGGGCCGAGCGTGGAGTCGGAGGCGGGGGAGCCCGCGTCGCCCAGGGCGCCCGCGATCGTCATCAGGAGGATCGTGGCGGGGACGGAGAAGCCCACGGCCGTGCAGAGCGGAACGTAGATGACGGCGAGGATGGGCACCGTGCCGAACGACGTGCCGATGCCCATCGTGACGAGCAGGCCGATGAGCGTGATGATCGTCGCGGCGACCCACTTGCTTTCGCCCATGAGGGGCACGACGCCCTCGATGAGCGAGTTGACGGCGCCCGTTTCCTTGAGGATCGCGGCATAACCGCCCGCAATCAGCATCACGAAGGCGATGAAGCCCATCATGGAAATGCCGCTCGCGATGTGGTCGTCAAGCTTCTTGAACTGGAAGGCGCCGCCCGCGAGCATGATGATGAGGCCGAGCAGCGCAGCGAGCGGCAGGCTCTCGAGCATGATCTGCACTGCGACGGCGGCGACGATCGCGCCGAGCGTGACCCAGTGCCTGAGACCGAAGCGGATCTCCTCGTCGGACTCCGTCACGCCCACGACGGGCTTGTCGAGATAGGTGCGGGGACGACGGGTGAAGTAGAAGACGGCGAGCACGAGACCGACGACCATCGAGAGGCCGGCGATCCAGGCCACCGACGCCACGTCCGCCACCGTCACGGCCATGCCGTTCTGCGTCATGGACTGCGCGACGATGCCCTGGAAGATGAGGCCGAAGCCAATGGGCAGCGACACGTACGGAGCCGTAAGGCCGAAGCCGAGAGCACAGGAGACCGCGCGGCGGTCAAGCTTCATCTTGTTCATGAGCTTGAGCAGCGGCGGAATCAGAAGCGGAATGAAGGCGATGTGCACGGGCACCACGTTCTGCGAAAGGCAGGCGATGAACGCCAGGCCGAAGCAGAAGACAAGCGGCCTGCCGCCCATCTTGGCACCGATCCAGCGCACGAGCATCTGCATGAGGCCCGTGTGCGCGATCGCCACGGCGAAAGTGCCCAGAAGGATGTAGGAGAGCGCGGTCGTCGCGTTGGCGCTGAAGCCGCCCGAGAGCAGCTCCATCGACTTCGTGAGGCCGAGCCCGCCCGTGTGACCCGCGACCAGAGAGGCCGCAATCAGGGCGAGAAGAACATTGACGCGCGCAAGGCAGAGCGCGCAGAGCACGACGACCGATATGACGATCGGATTGAGGATGAATTCCACGGCTGGACTTCCTTTTCTATTCTGTCTTCTGTCAGGATCCCGCTGCCGGCGGACGCCCTCGGGGGACGGTGGCGCCCTTTTGCGGGACATACGCGTTCGATTATGACACAGCCCGCAACGATTCCACACATCCCGAAGGATGTCTTTTCCTAACCCAAAAGACTGAGAATGCACCCAACACCCTCAGCAGGAGAGGCGCCACTCGACAGTCCGGTGCGCGGAACGACCACGGGCGCCCGTCGTGCAAGGCGCCCGCATCTGCCGAAGCCCCCGCGGCGGGGCCTGCGTCAGAACTCGCGCATGTAATCGATGATGTCCGGCGCAGCCATGGCGCCCGCCGCTGCCATGTCGGGATCGCGAAGCCTCCACCACCTGCCCGACTCCTCGTCGAGCATGAAGCGGTCGGTGTAGAGCTTCATGTTGCCAAGACAGTCGTTCCTGAACTCCTCGGCCATCACGATGGTCTCCTCGTCGGTCGTCCCCGTGTAGGCGAGCCTGACCTCCTCGTCGTCGACCTTCCCCAGCGGCACGCCGTTGTCGACCAGAACCTTCTTGATGGCCCACCAGTAGGGACCGTAGGAAAGATAGCGGCGCGGATCACTCTCGAGCCTCTCCCGAATGACGCGGACGGCATTGCCGACGAGATCGTCGTGCCCCTTGAACTTCATCAGGTTCGACTTATAGCTCTTGAGACGCTCCTCAATAAATGACGGTTGGAACTTGTAGGCGGTGTATTCCATGTCTTTGACTCCAGATTCGGGAGGAGAGCGCGGGCCCTGACATGGCGACCCCTGCGGATCCCCCTCCGTTTTCTTCAGTTTCGCCCCCATGCGTCAACTCCTGACGCAGTCGGAACGGCGTCCCTAAGACGCGCTTGTGCGTCACGAACTGACGCACTGTCTCCTAACATGGCGCACTGCATCATCAAGAGAATCATCGCCATGACCGTCATTCTTCCGCATACCGTCCTTCCGAACGCCTCTGCCGCAACGCTTCTGCCTTCCGAAAGGCATCCCGTCGCCGCACGTCCCGTCCTGCCCGCCCCGCTCTCGCCCGAACTCTCGAAGCTTCTTGCCCGCCTTCCCGTACAGGACGACGCCGAAGCCCTTCGCAAGAGCCTTTTCCATGCAGGAACGCATTTCAATCCCGACCTTCTCACGTCGGAGGCGGAGCGCCGCGCGAGGCTCGAAAGCGTGCATGCGGCACTCGACAGAGCCGAGTCCCTCGTCTTTCTCGACACCGAATCGACAGGCGGACGCAACGGGCGCCTCATCGAGGTTGGTCTCGTCGAGACGGACGTCGAGCAGAACATCACGGGGGGCCTGCACTTTCGGTGCAACCCGCACCGCCGCTCCCAGGCTCGTGCAAGGCGCGTGCACGGCATTCAGGACTGCGAGCTCGAGCACTGTCCCGAGTTTGCGGCCCGTGCGGACGAGCTGCTCGAGGCCGTGCGCGGCAAGACCGTCGTGATCCATGACCGCACAATGGACCTTCTCTGGCTCAACCGGGAGCTTCAGGCCACGCGTCCCGGCGCGCCGAGATTTGAGGACTGCTGCACCGTCATCGACTCGTTTGTGCTCGCCAGGGCGGTTCCGTCGGAGCGCCGCCGCAACGGGCTCGACGCTCTGCTCGAATGGTACGGACTCGGTGCTCGAGGGGGACACCACGACGCCTACGGCGACGCAGCCCTCCTCTCCCGCGTCTTCTTCGAACTGTGGTGGGACCTCGACGAATGGCTCTACGGAGAATGAGAACGGGAAGGAACTCAAGACGGAAAAAAGGAAGGGCCCGCCTTCTCATCGGCTGATGAGAGGGCGGGCCCCTTTTTGTCATGGCAACCTTCGCCGCGGCATGACGGACGTCATGCCTGCGGCGTCAGTCGGACATCAGAAGGCGTGGCGAACGCCGATGGTGGCGCGCCAGTCCTCGTCGACTTCGGCGCCGGACGTGCGCTCAAGGTCGGCCCAGACGTAGGTCTGCTTCGTGATGTTGAAGTTCGCACCCACGGCGTACTCGACCCAGGTGTCCTTGCCGTCGACTTCGATCGGATCGGCGGCGGTGCCGGCGGCGTTCACGGCCGTGAACCTGCCGTCGCCCATGAACTCGTGCGCAACGCCGAAGCGGGCGTACACGCCGCCGCGGCCCTGCGAGCAGTTCAGGCCTGCGGTCGCGCCGATGCGGCCGACCATGGAGTCGTAGTCGTCGATGCCGAGCGTGTTGCCGTTGGCCTTGAACGTTTCGCCGTCAACGCGCGTGTAGGTGAGCTCGGCGGACGGTTCAGCGTAGAACGTGTCCGTCAGGTCGAAGCGCCAGCCGAATTCGCCCGAGAGCGAGAGCATCAGCTGATCGTAGTTCGTCTTGTAGGTGCGGGTGGCGAGATCCGTGTCCACCGTGCCCACGCGGCCGATCACGTCGGCGAACTGGCCGGCTTCGCCGAACCACATGCCGTATGCTGCAAGGCTGTAGGCGTCGGTGTCGGCGGAGATGCCGGACATGTCGGCGTCGCCCTGCGTGTAGCTGAAGGACAGGCCGAGACGGGAGCCGTAGGCGGCAAGCGCCGTGTCGGCACCGACCTGGACCTTGTTGAACTTGTTCTCGAACTCACCGCCGGAGAAGCGGCCGCCGTCATAGCGGGCCCAGACGCCAGTGACGCCTTCGGACGAGCGGATGTCACCCATGCGCTTGCGAAGGTCGTTCGACTCGATGCGGGCAATCTGCATCGGCGTCCTCATCGCAAATTCGGCAATGCGGACATTGTTCATGTTGACGCTCGTCTTGACGTCCTCGAGCTTGCCTTCTTCGTTGATCGTACCGGTCGTTTCGCCGAACACGTCGCCGGACTCGAGCTTGAGATCAGTGTTCTTGAGAACCTCGGCACCGGTCTTGTCGTCGACAGTGATCATGGAGGCGAGCTCATTAAGATCGCCCGCGACGTCGTCGTTCACGGAACCGCTGCCCGTGATGCTGTCGATCAGGGGCTTGGTTTCGGACTCGGCATTGCCGTTCATTTCAATATTGACGGACGCATCGGAGGTGGCGAAGTAGAAGCTGTTGCCCGTACCGGTCAGCTTGCCGAGGTTGAGCTGCGTGCCCGTCTGGGGAGCGGCTTCGTCGAAGGTCTGGACCTTGGGACTGTTGGGAGCGTCGAAGAGCGAGATCTTGACGCCCGTAGCCTTCAGATCGCCGAGCTCAACCTTGCCGTGGACATTCAGCGTCGACTCCTCGCCGAGGATCGATTCCTTGGCGGAGACATTCACGAGCGTCATGTCGGTCAGGACCGTGGCAACGGCACCGTCGATCTCGAGCGGGTCGTAATGCCACTTACTGATGTTGTTGGAGTTGGTCGTAGACTGCGTCCCTGTCAAGGCGGCATGGGTGCCGTAGATACCGCCCTCGACCTTGACGCCCTCGACCCTGACGGTGGCGTGGTCAACCTTGACACTGCCGCCGGAGCCGCCAAGGCTGTCCATACGCCTGACGCCGCCCGCGAAAATGCTGTCGTTGACCACGAGGGCCTTGTCCTTGGCGATGACGCTGAGGTTGGCTTCCGTTACGAAGGAATGTGTCTTGTGACCGGAAGCCAGACCGCCGGCGACGATGGCGTGGTTGAACGTACCGCCCTCAATCGTCACGTTCGTCGTCCCGACCGTGGTCTTTGCACCCTTGTTGGCATTGCCGTAGTAGACAATGGCAGCGCTGCCGCCCACGATGGCACTGTTGAATGTGCCGTCCTTAATCGTGACGTGGGTGGCGCCGATCTCCGACTCGGCATAAGCGTCAGAAAGGTCAGGATCCTTGGGATCATTCTTAAATCCACCTCTGTGCTTCATCAGGTCGCCGCCAAGCACGAAAAGCTCCGTAGTGTTGCCAACTTCTCCCGCAACACCGAAGGAGCCGCCGTTGATGGTCACACTTGCGACTGCGTTCTTGTTGATGCGGGTGACCTCTAGATTGTCGCTGGCTCCCGTGCCGCCGACAACGGATTTTGTAATGGAGCCGCCGTTGATCACGACGTTCGTGTTCTCAACCGAATGAGTGATGGCCTTGTCCGCGACGCCGGAGTAATGGCCGCCGATCACCAGTTGCCATTCGCCGCTCTCAACGGTCACCGTGTTGTTAAGCTTAGCCTGCTGAGCGGTGTCACTCCAATTCCTCCAACCGCCGACCACGCGCTTGCCACCCTTCTCGACATCAGCCTGCGTCACCGTTTTGTCCTGGCCCTGCGCTTCAACATACTCGGAAGCCTGAACCCCGGCCGAGAACGCCAGAGCGCCCGCAACGGCAACGGCCACCGCAGCCTTCCTGCCCGTCTGATGGGACTTCGTCATCTCGTTGACAACCGTCATGGCGCCGCGCGCCCTGTTAAAGACAATCTTGAATGTAGAATTCATTTCACCATTCCTCTTGTTATGTTTGACAACCGTGCCGTAGCACAATGTGCGGCGAAGTTTCCGCGATTTCATGTCTCCCGCATAGGCGGGGAAACCCTATCCCCTCCCCCTCTGGAAACTTAAGCGGTCGAAATGTAACAGTATTTTTCGTTGCCTTCTACTTCATTGTATTTGTTGCTGATTTACCACACAAGACCGTTTTCTAAGCCTCACCATTCCTGAAGCCGAGAAAAAACTCCATGTTCAAAAGCACCGTCACCTCCACCCAGGCGATCCCGAATGAATAAAAAAAGCCGATCCCGAATGAGAATTCGGAATCGGCTTGCGGTCTTGCTCGACGGTCGGCTTAGTAGTCGAAGAGCACCGGCGTGCGGTTCTCCTTTGCGAACTTCATGGCACGCCAGAAGATCGAGAAGGCGAATTTGGCGAGGGACTCGGTGCTGTAGGTCTCCTTCTTGCCGTCCTCTACCCCCGTCTCGACGTCCTTGAGCGTCTTGGCGGGATAGCCCTCGGTTTCGGTCCACGAGAGAATCGTCTCCTCCTTGGCGAGCCAGCAGATCTCGTTGATGTGCTCGAGTTCCTGCTCAAGCGCGCCGAGCGTGCCGATCATCACCTCATTGCCCGTGGGCATCGGACCGCGGAAGACCATCGTGGACTTCGTGATCGGAACCCAGACCATCACGCTGCGGAAAAGCGAGTAGACGTGCTCGTGGTCCTCGGCAAGGCGCTTGATGAGCGGATGTTCGGTGAAGTCCCAGCCCTTTTCGAGCGTTTCGGGAATCGTCTCCTCGTACGTGTGGGCGGCGGTTACGAGCAACATCGCGCCGAAGGCATCCCAGTCGGGCTTGTCCGTGTAGTAGGCCTTGTCGTTGCTCTCCTCCCAGGTCTCGGGAAGCTGGTTTTCAGGCGTCACCGCCTGAAGCATCTCGTCGCGCCATGCACAGACGATCTCTTGCACCTCCTCCAGGGAGAGCTTCTCCTCGTCCTCGGTCTCCGTGCGCTTGAAGTCGACGCCGTTGGCTTCGGCCCAAGCTTCCACGACCGTCTTCCAGTTGCGGGTGTAATAGCGGGTGAAGGTGCCCGCGTACAAGTCGAGTCCCATCTTCGGTCTCCTAAATCTGATTTCGCCGGACAACCACTATATATAAGGGGTTTCTGCCGTCCGTTCTCCATGATGACGAAAGGATACAGACATTTGCGCGAATGCGCCTGAACGGCGATGGCACCTGCCTTCTCGACGCCCCTGCCCCTCCCGGGAGATCCGCATAAGGGTTTTCCACGGGAGGGACATCCCGAAACTTGAGCAGGATCACCACCCCTCCAAGGGTTTTGGTCGTCCCTGCAGCTGATGCAGGTCAAGGCGACCCCAGAGAGGCGCTCTTCCCTACGCCTGTCTTTGGTATCCTTGCGGGTATTTGCCACTCATGTACGACACCAGGATCGTCAACAAAGGATAAATCAATGAGCAACGCCACCTTCTCCAGGAAGCCGCTCGTCGCGGCCGTCCTGACCACGCTCGCCGTCTTCTCCGCAGGCGCCATGGCCGCCGATGCCGGGAAACCCACGGATGTCACGCTGGCCGTCGGCACCGCCGAGAACTTCACTGACAAAACCGTCGCGGGCACGGTCCTGAACGAACAGACCTGGAACGAAGCCTGGGCCCAGAAGTTCGACAAGGACTTCAAGAACGCCGAAGGCAAGGTCACGATCAAGGGCCAGAACAGTGACAAGATCACGATCAGCAAGGACGAGGCCAACAAGACTGCCGGCAAGCTCACCAACAAACTTTCCAGCCTGACGCTCAACGTCGGCCTTGACGTCGCTGAAGGCGGCACGTTCGTCAACAACGGCACGCTCGAAGCCAACAAGGCGATCACGGTCACCGGCTCCCTCGTCAACACGGGCACGCTCAAAATCAAAGACAATCTGACGATCAACGGCGGCTTCGACAACGCCAAGGGCACGATCGAAGTCACGGGCACTGACGCCAACAACAAGGCGAACGTGACGATCAACAGCCTCAACAAGACCGACGACCTTGAGGCCGCCCCCGCCTCCGTCGTCATGGGCGACATCACGCTCAAGAACGCCACCCTCACGAACAATGACAAGGGCTACAAGCTCAAGACCGAAGCCGACAAGAAGAAAGGCGAAGACGACAAGACGCCCGAAACGCGCGCTCGCGTGAGTTACGGCAATGTCACGCTCAAGACCGGCGGCAAGTTCGTCAACGCCGAAGGCGCTCTTGACAGCGGCTCCAGCCTCACCATCACCAAGGATGCCGGCACGGCACAGATCAACGGCACATCCACCTGGGGCACCATCAACGCCCAGAAGAAGAATGCCGTCACCGTCGATGCCACCGGCACTCTCTCCGCCGACGTCCTTGAGTACGGCTATGACGCCGGCAACACCGCCAAGATCAGCGACCTCGTTTCCGTGACCGTAGGCGGCAAGTTCACCGTCAACAAGGGCCTCATCGTGAGCTCCTTCGCTAACGACGGCTCTTTCGACCTCTCCAAGGACAAAAACAAGTACCTCGCCTCCGGCGCCTCCCTCATCTTCGGCAAGGCTCAGGCCTTCGAGCAGGGTGAGGACGGCAAGATCGACGACGGCGACTACCATAAGGGCACCGTCACGCTCTCCGGCTACAAGGCCGACTGGAAAGTAGAAAACGCCACTTCCAAGACCGGCACCGAAGGCGATGCCGAAACGGAAAAGAATGGTTCTTGGGATGTCACCAAGTTCGGCTCCGTCACGGTCTACAACAACGCCCAGCTCACGATTGAAAACAACAAGGTTGCCGACTTCGGCGACCATGGCTATACGCCTTCCCTGTCGCTCGGCAGCCTCACGCTCAATTCGACGTCCCTCAAGGTGACGCCGTCCTTCAAGGTTGAAACACTCACAGGCTTCGTCAACACTGCGGTCAAGGCTGTCAACGCCCTCACTGACTCCGGTGCTGAAGACATCGACATCGAAAAGCTCGGACTCAAAGACTGGACGAAGGACAACTACGCCACGAAGCTCAAAGAGCTCCTCGGCAAGATGAACGAACAGCAGCTTGAGGCGTTCAAGACGTCCTACGACGCGAACATCGAGAAGGAAACCAACAAGCTCGCGATCGATAAGATCCAGCCCACCAACGCCACCCAGACGATCAAGGGCAGCGACGTCGCCATCGGTTCGATCACGTTTGCCACGGTCGAACGCTCCATCGAGGCCGCCACGTCGAAGGTCGTGACCAGCCGCGAAGGCGAAGGTGCAGGTGACAACACGCCCGCTGACCGCGGCTCCGTCACTGTCGACGCCATCACCCAGGCCATGGGCACCCAGACGCTGAACATCGAAGGCAAGTCCCGCGTTGAAGTCGGCTCCCTCTCGCTCGGCAACGGCACGCTCAACATTAAGGGCTCCGACGTCATCATCCACAAGACCGACAAGATCAACGGCACGCTGACGGCTGAATCCGGCTACCTCGGTCTCAACGTCGCCACGTCCATGGCCGACAAGGTCAAGGCCGACACGACGACCACCAAGACCACTCCGAACTTCGTCCTTGAAGTCGGCGCGCCCGTCGTGTTCGGTGAAGACGCCAAGGTGACCTTCGGCACTGCCACGAAGAAGACCGCTGACACCCCCTCCGAACCCGAGAAGTTTGGTGCCGAGCTCACGTTCGCCGGCGCCACGACACTCAAGTTCGACGCGGCCAACTTCAACCGCAACGCGCTCTTCACGGCCGAAGGAACCAAGGGCAAGATCGATGCCACCGGCACGATCAACCTCGAAGGCTCCAACCTCACCTGGGGTGCCTACAAGCTTTTCGAGAACTTTGACCAGTCCGGCATCGCTAAAGAAGAGCTCACCTTCACGGACGGCAAGCTCACCGCCGCCGACGCCTGGAAGAACCAGGTCGGCAACAATTTCGAGATCAAGCAGAACTCCGACGGCGACTGGATGATCGTTGCCGGCGGCACGTCCGTCGAAGGCTCCGGCCTCAACGTCTCCGCGAAGAACCTCGTCTCGAAGATCTTCGCCGGCGAACGCTCCACGGGTCCCGACACCCAGCTGATCAACCAGATCCTCTCCACGGGCGCCTCGCTCCAGGAGATCAGCAGCATGATCAACTCCGTGACGGGTCTGGGCGCCATCTCCGGCGTCAAGGCCATGACGGTTGACTTCCAGGGCTACACGGCCGACATGATCGAGCATCATGCCGCCACGATGCCCAAGGAAATGGGCGGCTGGTGGGTCCAGCCGATGGGCGCCCGCCTCAAGACGGACGACCTCTCCATGGGCGGCTCCGCCTACGGCTACTCCCTTGACACCTACGGCATCATGGGCGGCTTCGACACCCATTTGAAGAACGGCTGGACGATCGGTGCCGCCGCCTCCTACCAGTCGGGTGATGCCGACGGCGAAGGCGACGTCCTCCCCGTCTCGACCGATGTCAAGAACGTCGGCCTGCACCTCTGGGGCTCCCGCATGTACGGTGAGACGAACGTCATCGGCACGCTCTCCTATGTGACGACCGACGGCGACGTGACGATGCAGCTCGGCAACCTCGAGCTCGCCTCCGAACTCAAGGCCAAGGCCCTCTCCGCCGGCATCCGTGCCGAACGCGAGTTCAAGACGGGCGCCTTCACGCTGACGCCGCACGCCGGCGCCCGCCTCTCGATCGTCGACATGGACGACTATGAAATCGCCGCCGGCACCACGAAGCTCTTCGACGTGTCCGAAGACAAGGCCACGATCTTCGAAGTGCCCGTGGGCATGACGGTCCAGACCCCGTCCTTCATGTTCCAGACCTTCGAGGTCAAGCCCTATGTGGACGTCACGCTCCGCGGCCGCTTCGGCGACACGGAATCGTCCTACACGCTTGAAGGCTCCTCCACGACCGACACGATCGACTACGACGTTTCGGGCAGCTTCGTGGGCGACCTCAAGGTCGGCTACATGTCCACCTACAAGAACCTCAACCTCGGCATGAGCTACGGTCTCTCCGCCGGTGACGCCGGCCGTCAGAACCACGCCATCGAGGCCACAATGCGCGTCGACTTCTAATCGACCGTTCACGGTTCCGACCTGACGAAACGCCCGGGCCTCCTCACGGAGGCCCGGGCGTTCTTTCATTCGTACACTTCCTTCCTACCGCCCGTCACTGCCTTCGACGGGCTGTTTCGCGACTCCTGCCACTCCTCGGATGAGAAGCCGCTTCATCGCCTCGTGAAACACGGGGACCGCAATCGTGCCGTGGGTCTCGCGCGGATAGTCCTCCACGACAACCTTCGCATCGGGCCCGGCAAAGCCCTCGAGCGCCGCCCTGAAGCGGTCTTCGGAGGCGAGATTCCGGCTTGCCGTCGTGCCGCCCGTCTTCCTCAGGGCAGAGCCGAAGCCCGCGTAGACGAAGGCGCCGGAGTGCCCCGCAGCCGGTTTGTCCTCCAGCATTCGAATGAGCACGCCGCCGTCCCACCAGAGCGACGGATCGGCGGCCACCCAGGCGTCAAAGAGCTCGGGGCGTGAAGCCATCGTCGAGAGTGCAAAGAGACCTCCGAAGGAGTGTCCCATGAGAACGTGCGTCACGGCGCGGCCTTCGAGCCGCCTCTTCACTTCGGGCTTCACGATCTTTTCCAGACATTCGACGAGCTCGACTGCGCGGCCGCCCGTGGGGGGCTTGCCCGTTTCGAGCCCGGTGCGTCCAAGACTCGAGGCCGTGGGCGTGAGAAAGGCGGTGCGCTCCGGAACGTCAACGGCGACTGTCGCGCACTCCGTTTTGGATCCCTTCGTGCCCGAGAGCAGTCGGCAAACGCCGTCGACGGCGGGACCGAGCCTTGCGCCGTCGGTCACGTAGAAGACCGTGACGGGACGGTTCCCCGACTCGGTCACGCTTCCCTTCAGGAAGCTCATCGTGCAGACGGGCTCGGACGCCTGAGTGCCCCCGATCGAGCACGCAAGAGCGAAAAAAGTCGCGGCCGGAAGTTTGTTCCTCATCATCCCCTTCCCTTTTTCAGCGTAAAGACCACGGGCATGCGGATGCGCACGGTGCGACCGGGGCTCCCCCAGAGGGAGGCTGCGCGCGCGACGGCGGCGCAGGCTGGAAGGTTGGCGCCGCGTTCAGCTATACCGACGGCTCAGCCACCTATGACGAAGGCGACGCTGACAGCAAGTCCTACGGCCTTGGCATTTACGGCACCTGGATAGCCCAGAACGGACAGTTCGTGGACTTGATCGCAAAGTACAGCCGCATGAGTACGGACTTTGCCCTGAACGGCATGACGGGCGATTACGACAACAACGCCTACAGCGTGTCGGCCGAAGTCGGCTGGCACCTGAAGCTCGGCGAAGCCGCCTTCATCGAGCCGCAGGCCGAACTCACGTACGGTCAGGTGATCGGTGCGAGCTTCACGACCGGCAACGGCGTGAAGGTTGAGCAGGACGATTTCGACGCGTTCATCGGTCGCGTCGGCGTGCGCACGGGCTTCCCCTTCCCCGAAAACAAGGGCCTCGTGTACCTGCGCGCATCCGTGCTGCACGACTTTGAGGGCGAGTCCTCTGCCGTGGCCTCCCTGATCTCCGACAGAAGCGTCCGCAGCGACATCAGGGACGACCTCGGCGGCACGTGGTGCGAATTCTAACTGGGCGCCAACTACAATCTCACGAAGAACGCCTACACGTACGTCGACCTCGAAAAGACGACGGGAGGTGAAGTCAAGGAGAACTGGCGCTGGAACGTCGGCATGCGCTACGTCTGGTGATCGTGCATGATGGGAGAGGCTGCGCCCAGTGACGGGCGGCGCCTCTCCATACATCATTTCAGGCGGCTCCTGAGCGATCAGGAGCCGTTCTTTTCACCCCCTGCCCTGCCGACCGGAGGCTTTTGCAGCCGAAAACGGCATCGGAAAACGCCTTCCGGAGCCCGCCGCGACGGCGTTTGGAGACCTTTCCGAAACGAGCATTTCGTTCTGTTGGCAAACCTCCCGCAAACCGTTCCTTCGACTTCGGAAGGCGACTCCCGCCGTTGAGTGCGGTCGCCCTTTTGGGAAGCTCTTCAAAAGCCCTCTTTAATTTTGCGCCACGAGAACTTTTGTCTATTACACAAGCTAAATTTCTGTGCAAACGATTGTTCAGGGTACTTTTGAAGAGCTTCCTTATAAAGACTACAGAGCATTACGGTCCGGCTGTGATTCTTCGCGATCCCATGATAACGAGTCTTCGAATAGCCGTAGATGTTTTTGATCCAGTGGAAACTCCATTCAATTGCACACCGGACGGACGCTTTGGCATGCTCCAATTGGCGCTTCACAGCAACCATCCCTTTGATTGCTTCGCCGGCTTTTCCTTCAATTGCTTCTCCGATAGCCAGTTGCTTCTTCCAAGTACTGGGTTTGGCTGCAACGAACCAGGAGACCTTCTTCTCAAACGGCAACGCCAGCACTTTCGTACAAAATGCCCCGCTCCGAGAGTCATCTCTGTGGTGTATAGGGGGATTTTGCCTCCAAACGATAAAGATGCCTTATTTTTAGGCATTGACGTGAGCGCGCAAGTGATAGTTCTAAAAAACCGAACATTTCCGAATTCGATCTTAAGCTCGCGCTTGTTTTTTTCTTTTCGCTCCTCAAAAATTAACAAAAATGCTTACCCCTCTCCCAAGAGAGGGGGTATTTGAAGAGCTTCCTCGACTGATGCGTGCCGAGTCAATTTGGTTTTATAGAAGTCCCCTTCTCTTTCTCCTTCGCCCGCTTTGCCCCTCTCGGCCAGCTTCTTCAGGCACCGCTTGAACAGTACTGCATTCATCCGAAGAGATTCGAGAGGCGGCAAGATCAGGCTTCAGTCGACTCGATGAGAGAATACAGAAAGCGCGCAGGCGCTCTTGATGAGCATCCTGCGCGCTCAGGCGTGTCTTTCAGGGCAGGAGGCGATCAGCGTTCAGCCGCCGCGTTCGTACCTGCGATACGACCCGAAGTATAGGCAATGCCGAGCCCCGTGCCCGAGGTGTAGACGCGGTTGTAGTACGGACGATTGATGACTTCGCCGCCCGCATAGAGGCCCTTGATGACCGAACCGTCCTCACGCACGACCTGGAACTTGTCGTTGACCTTCACGCCGCCAATGGTTCCGCCCGTCTTGGGCACCACGCGAACCGCAAAGAAGGGAGGCTTTGCGAACGGCTTCAGGAACTCCTTGGCCTTGCCGAACGCCTTGTCGTCCCCCGTCGTGCAAGCGGCGTTGTAATCCCTCATCGTCCTGGCGAGTGCATCAGGCGGCACGCCCATTGCGGCAGCGAGCGCTTCCCAGGTGTCGCCCCTGACAGCGTACTTCGGGTCGTTGTACTTGAGAGCGGCCTTCACCTTTTCGGGATCAGACGAATCAGCGATGCCCCAGACGGCCTTTTCCTTCACGACGGCGTCGGTAAGATACGGCAGGTTTTCGTTCGTGAAGCGAAGGCCCTTCTCATTGACAAAGACGCGGTCCTTGTACTTGTCCTTCGACGTGATGACCCCGTTGAGTTCCTTCTTTTCGCTGTTGAGGTACAGGCCGATCACCCAGGCATCCGTGTAGGGAGCCGCACCTGCCCTGACGGCCATGCTGATGCCGTCACCCGTGTCGCCAATGCTCGCAACGGACAGGTCGGCATAGGGAGCATAGTCGGGCACCAGCTTCTCAAGCATCGCCCTGTTGTGCGGGAAGCCGCCCGTGGCGAGCACGACCGCCTTGCCCGAAATTTCATAGCGAAGCTTGCCGTTGTGCGCCTTGACGCCGACTACGTCGCCCTTTTCATTGAGAATGAGGTCGTCCGCAGGCGTCCCCTTCATGACGGGCACCTGATGGGCATCAAGGAACTTCATCAGGTTCTGGATCACGAACCTGCCGCCGGCAGAAGAGGAACCGCGGCCGGATGCGGGTACGGGGGATTCAGCAGGCGCATGCGCAAAGTCGGGCCCACCGTAGCCAAATGGACGCGGGGTCGCATACTTGTGGCCGATCTTGTCTTCGAGCCAGTTGGCAGTCACCGTAAACTCTCTGGCCATGGCGCGCACAAGACGCTCATCAGGATAGGAGGGATCGCCGCCCGCGGAGGAGCGCTTCTGGTCATTGAGCCAGATCTTGACAAACTCCTCGGTCGAGGTCCCCTGGCTTCCAACTCGCTTCTGAGCATTGGAATCTCCAGCAGCAATGACCCCACCCGCAAAAGCAGAGCTGCCGCCCACCATCGGGAGCTTTTCAATGACAAGCACCTCGGCGCCGGCAAGGCGCGCGGCCGCAGCAGCGGCCAGACCCGTACCACCCGCACCGACGACGATCACGTCGGCCTTGAGGTTTTTGACGGGAAGCGTTGCGGGATCAACGCCCGCCTGAGCGCAGGCACTGACAAGACCGACGACAAGAGCTGTGGTTGTAAGCTTGAAAAAATGTCGGGACACGAGGGTTTCTCCCCTGTTCGGGATGTTTCTAAGAGACAGAGGAAGTCTAGTTCGGAGCGCGAACCCCATCAATGCGGACATGCCCTATGGCAGCATCCGTACTGCCTGCAGCGCAAGCCGCCCATCGAGGTCTTTTCCAAGAAGCTGGCGTTCCAGAAGCCCAGAGGCAAGGCGCTCAATCACAATCTCAAGCTGATGGACAGTTGGCGCCCATTAATCGCCCCGACCTCAAAATCGGCGGCATTGACCTGACCCGACAGGTCAGGGGAAAAGACAAGAGTTGCCCTCCCCGACACACTGGCCGTCGATAAAACAACAACCGCCCGCGCTGTTCACAACGCGGGCGGTTTTCATGTCGCACTATAGGTGCTCAACACGCTTAACGCGGCGCCTTCATCTTCCAAGGTTCGATGTCGTGGCACTTTTCGCAGGTGACGGTGCTCGGACGATGTTCGCGATGGCAGTTGACGCACTGATCGGTACGGCCGTAGTGGAAGTTGTCATGCGGGTTGATGGCGACTTCCTTGCGGATTTCCGATCCGTCGCGCGGGTCCTTGAAATAGGACTCGAAGTTGAAGCGCTCGCCAGCCTTGACGATGGACTCTTCGCGGTGGCACGCAAGGCAAGTCTTGGCGTCGGGCGGCGTAAGCTTGCCGTCGACATGGCAGGTCGTGCACTCGAGCCCCTTGTGCTTGATGGTCGTAGGCTGAGCATTGACGGCGAGAGAGGCAGCCAACGCCAGCACGATAGCGGCGGATTTGAAGATGTTCATGATTGCTGTCTCCCTTAAATGGTTCGCTTTTGCAGTTTGGCGGCCGTTTCGCCGGCAATCATGCCGGTAACGCAGCAGTCAGGCATCGAGCAGGCCGTAAGTCGTTCAGCACCGTGAATGCCACCAGCGGCCTCTCCCACCACGAAAAGACCCGGAACGGGCTCGCTGTCAGCCAGCCTCAGGGCACGAGCCGTCGTGTCGGTCGCGATGCCGCCCGGGCAGTAGTCCCAGCGAGGAATCATCAGGGCGGTATAGAACGGACCCGTTTCGGAAAGCGGTTCAACCTTTCGTCCTGAACGCTCAAGAGGCTTCATGAACTGTTCATCCTTGCCTGCAGCGATCATGCGGTTGTATTCGGTGATCGTGGCCTTGAGCTTGGCGGCATCGGTGTTGTAGAAAGCCGCAACCTCGTCGAGCGTCGCGAACTTGTACATCGTGCCGTTGCGACCGTTCAGACCGTTCATGCTTCGTGCAACTCGAGCCATGTTGTGGAACTTTGTCAGGCCCTTTTCATCCCAGATGATGTAGGGCTTGGCACCCCCCTTGGCCATGGCGGAGAGAGAAGCCGTCGAAATCGGATTGCGGCCAAGAGCCTCGCTGGCATAGCGAGCGCCCGTAGCGGCATCGATCGCAACGCCCCAAATGAGGTCCTCAGTGGGAAGTGCAAAGCTGAAGCGATAGAGCGAGAGCTGAACAGGTCGAGCACCCGCTCGGATCATGGACTTGAGCGCACCTGAGGTGGCACCTTCCGAGGCACTGTTGAGCGTATGTTCAAGGAAGGGTACCTCGTGCTTCATGAACTCCTTGTCACGGGCATAGCCACCAGTAGCCATGATGACGGCCTGACGGGCACCGATGCGGACCTTCGTGCCCGAATGGTTTTCACGGTCGTCGGAGGCAAGCGAAGCGTCAAAGAGATAGTCCTTGCGCACCTCGACGCCGATCACGCCGCCCTTTTCATCCAGAATGAGCTCGTCAAGCTTCGTGGCAGGACTCACCTTCAGATTCGGATAGCGCTCGTAAGAAGCCCAGAGGCTGCGCAGGATACCAGAGCCGCCGCCTTCAGCAATGAGACAGCGCTTTTCGGAGTGACCGCCGAGCTTGAGGATCTTCGTCCACTTGACACCGTGCTCAAGCATGATCTTCTGAGCGCGGGCCGTTTCACGAGCAATGTTGAGTGCACGTTCACGATCGCTGAGATTGGCGGCAACCTTCGCCATGTCGGCCACCATGGCCTCGGGCGTATCGGTGATGCCTGCCGCCTTCTGCATGTCGCTGCCGACGCAGGCGAAGTCCAGACCGCTGTAGCGTGACGTGCCGCCCAGGCGATTGAGCTTTTCAATGAGAAGGGTTTTGGCGCCGTTCTTCGCGGCAACCAGAGCCGCCATCGTGCCTGCGATGCCCGAGCCAACGACAACAACGTCGTAGACTTCGTCAAACTTGGGGGGCGCCGCCTTTGCAAAGGCGGATGTCGTAAGTCCCGCACCGGCGGCCGCGCCCGTGAGGAGGAGTTTGCGTCTTGAGGTCTGCATGATCGGACTCTCCATGTGTGGTCTGAGTTGACTCACATGGTAGGTCCCGAAGATTGCCCGATGATTGCCGACCACTCAGGATTATTTCAAAAAGATTGCAGCCCCTCTTTCAGTCGCCGTAATCTTCGTCGTAACTGGTCAGGTCTCCCATCATGTAGCCCACATTGGTGAAGGAGGAGATGATGGCGGGATTGACTGAAATGCTCTCGAGCTTCTTTCGGATTCGGGCCACGGCCACTCGAAGATGGGAGATGTCGGCATCCGAATCAAGCCCCCAGCCGATGCGCAGCAGTTCGTCATAGCGTACGACTGCTCCAGGTCGGGACGCGAGACTCTCAAGCAGCCTGAACTCGCGATCCGTCACGGGAACACTCGTTCCTCGCCAGAGGACGTCATGTTCCTCGGACCTGAGCGTCAGAGGACCGTTGACGACCGTTCGCCCTCGGGGCGCCATGAACTGCCTCGCCGTCCTTCGCAGCAAGGCCCTCACACGCAGTTCGAGCTCCTGAATGGAAAACGGCTTGACGAGATAGTCATCTGCTCCCGCATTGAAGCACTTGCTCTTGTCACAGAGAAAATCTCTGGCCGTCAGAATAAGGACTGGCACTGCACTCGTCTTCCGAATGACCTTGAGCGCCTCCTCGCCGTCCATTTCAGGCATCATGAGGTCGAGAATCACCAGATCAGGTTCCACAGGAGAAAGTCTGAAGACATCGACAGCCTGTCGTCCGTCCTGCGCCTGACATACGTCAAAACCGGCGTTTTCGAGCGATTCAACTACAAGCCTTCGGATGCGGGTTTCGTCGTCGGCAACAAGAATAAGCGGTTTGTCGGTCATGATTCAATGCTCCTGAGGAGCGGCAGATGAATGGTAAAACACGTTTCGCCATCGGCGCAGGAAGCCTTGATTGAGCCACCGTGAGCTTCGCAGATCGCGCGACAGATGACAAGTCCGAGGCCCGTACCGCCCGTACGACGCTTTCGTCCGCTCACCACCTGATAGAAGCGGTCGAAGATGCGCTCGGAAAGCGACGGATCAAACCCAATGCCATGATCCTTGACGCGAATAACAGCCCACGGCTGGACCGCCTCGACTTCGAACGAAATCTCGGGCCTTTCGCTGGGCCTGACATATCGACAGGCGTTGGTGACAAGATTGACCACGAGCTCCACGAAGGCGCCAGGATCCACGTTGAGGCATTCCGCTTCCTCGGCCACCCTCATTTTAAAGTCGAACTCATGTCGGCTTCTGACAAGTCTGACGGCACGTCGGATGAGCGGCCCGATCTGTGTTGCCTTCGGATGAACGGAAAAGTTTCCGCCCTCGATCTTTGCCGCCGACAGCCAGTCGCTCACGATGTGATTGAGATGATCAAGGTCGGAGTCGAGCGCCTTGAGTTCCTCGGTGTCGCCCGAGGCCTTTCTCATGAGATCGATCTGAAGCCTGCAGGCCGTCACAGGCGTCTTGAGTTCATGAGCAACAATGCCGATCAGATCATTCTTCATGCGCTCCACTTCCTGGCGCTCCGTGACATCCCTACAGATGACGCAGAAGCCCTCGGCAAAAGGCGCACGTCCTGCCCTGAAGGGAAAGGTTCGGCATTCCCACGCCTTCATTGCGCCGTCAAGCTCCGCCTCGTAGACGGCGACATCCTGTTCCCCCGCCTCAAACTGTCTGCGACAGAAAGCCAGCATCTCATGCTTGAAAGACCCGGGCATCATCGAGGCCGCGGAGGTGTTTTCAAGTTGCGGCCGCCACTGAGGGTCGAGAAGAACGATCCCGTCCTTCATGTCCTCGAAAACCTCCCTGAAGAGACGCTCCTGAGCATCGAGCTCCGATTCACGCCTTACAACCGTGCTCGCCAGATGGACATTCTTCTCCTCCAGAGAAACCTGCCTTGCATGCAGTCTCTTGCGCAGCTCGCGATATGCGGCCTGCACTTCGCGAAGTTCCTCAGGTCCCTGCTCAATCGTGTTCCTGTCGTCCCCGTAGTCCTCATCAATGTCTCCCCTGAGCTTCCGAAGAGCGTTTGAAAGCGGCCAACATGCAAGCCAGCCTGCCGCCGACGTCAGGAGCAGTACGCCAAGCGCCAGAAAAGCCATCCTCACCTCGAGGTTCGTACGGACCATCATCCTGCTCTTCTCGGGGCGAGTAACCACGACCGTCCATTGCGGAAGCCCCGCATGAAGCTTCTGGCTCGTCATGTATACGGGCCCTGCAGCCGCATCCACCACTGTTCCGCTCTCAAGGGACGCCTCCCATCGCGTAATCCGACTCCTGTCGAGCGGCCATACGTACTGTTTCCTTTCGTCAAGAAGTGCGAAGGCAAGCCCGCGAGATTCGAGGTTCCGGCGTATGTCCTCAAAGACAGGTGAGCACGCAAGTGCCCCCGACAATATGTGCTCGGGAAGCCCCGTCATGCGACGACCGAAGGTCATCAGGGGTTCAGGCATCCTTTCCGAGCTCAGAAGCACGGGAGAATATAGAGTCCCCGCCCCTTCGGGCGCGCGAATGAGAACCGCATGCCAACGGTTGTCATGGTTCTGACCACGGCGCAGCTCCCCGTCGACCGAGACGGACGGAAAGAAGGCCTCGACCCTTATGCCGTCCGCAGTTCGATGGTCAACGTGCAGATTCTTGATGAACGGATGAGATTCGACGATGTCCCGCAAAAGCAGATTGAGATCTCCTCCTTTCTTCAGGGCCGAATGTGCGAGCGTGCGATCAGCGAGCTCCACAACTGCATTGATGCCTTGGAGACGCTCCTCAACCAGAGCAGCCGCATCGACCGTGGCGGAATGTTGCTCCAGATCGGCTTCTGCAATACGTCTTTCCATATCGCCCAGATGCAGCACGCTCCAGGCGACGAAGGGAACGAAAGCCGTTGCTGAAAGCGCAACGATGATGTAGGTGCGAAACTTCATGTTCAAAAAGATGGATGTCAACGGCCATGCCGAAGGAGGAGCGCCAACGGCGCCGTGGCCGGCGCGTTCTAGACCTTGAGATGGATTATCCCGTCTATTCCTCCAGAATGCATCTGCATCCATCGTAGAGGCTGGAATCCATGCCTAAATTCCCCTTCCGTACGTCTCCCACTATTCGCTCTGCTCTGGGTTAACCCCATAGTCAAGTGAACGCTTTTTCCCTATGTGCCACAGCATTTCTACACCTGCAATCTTTTGGCAACTTTTTTCGGCACGAAGGATCGGATGTTTTATTTTGCCGCAATGTTTCTTTTTTAGGCTTATGAGTGTGATGTTCGGCTTCGGCCTCATCTACTGCTATGCATCCCCTGAACTGAACCACTTTGAAATCAAGGGATGACTGAAACATCCAACCAATCAGGAGTTACCGCATATGACTCTTCAGACCATAGCCCAGCTCATAATGCTGGCAACGCTCATATTGATGATTACGGGCCGCACGCCCATTTACATGACCGCCATTACGGGTGCGGCCATTTCTGCCATCGTGGCCGGTTTTCCGCTTGCGGGTGGTCAGGGCATGACCGTCACCAAGATGATCGTCTCGGGTCTCAACCCGGTGATTGCCGACATGACCGGCATTCTGCTCTTCATCGGCATTATGCAGGCCACGGGTTTCCTTGACGTCATCATTCGCGACATCGTCCGTGTCGGCAACAAGATTGGCGGTGGCGTTGGTGTCGGCGCTGCCGGCGGCGTCGCTGCTGGTGTTATCGGCGCTCTCACCGGCTTCACGCAGCCCGTGATCACCGCTGTCATTACTGGTCCGGCCGCCGTCCGCCTTGGCGTCAAGCCAAATCAGTCCGCCGGTATCATCGCCCACGCAGGCCACATCGGCAACCTTGCCGGCTTCACGCACCCGACTCAGGTCGCCATTCTTGCGACCGCAGGCATCGGCTACGGCCTCTTCAATGTCCTTGGTCTCATCGCGGCAGGTTCCATCTTCGTGATGTCCGCCATCCGCATCACGATCGACATGAAGCGCCGAGGCGTCAAGATTGACGCCGCCGAAAAAGAACGCATTCTCAAGGAAATCGAATCCCGCGAATATTCGACGACTTCCTGGAAGGCCTTCTTCCCGTTCATCGTCCTCGTCGTCGGCTTCATCGCCGGCATGCCGATCTTCCTCGTTGGCCTCGCCTCTGCCATGGCCACGATGATCCTTGCGCACTCCAAACCGAAGGAAGCTGAAGCCGCCATGATGAAGGGCGTGTCCCTCATCGCCACTCCGCTCGTCGCCACGATCGGCTTCCTGTTCATGTCCACCGTCATCCGCGAAATCGGCATGGTCAACACGATGTCCACGCTCGTTTCTCCGGTCATGAGCATCTCTCCGGTTCTCGTCCTTTTCGGCGTCGCCTTCCTTACGGGCTTCATGACGCAGTCCTACGCTGCATCCGTCGCCGTTCTGGTCCCGTTCCTTCAGGTCACCCTACAGGCCGGCGCCGATCCGTTTGCAGCCGCCTTTGCTGCCGCTTCGGGCGCCTCCCTTATCCAGTACTTCCTGACGGGCGGTCCAGTTGCCGCTCTTGCCACGGTCATTCCGGTCATCCCGGGCAGCGACCTCAAAGGAGCAAACGCCTTCCAGCGTCCGTCGATTCTCTTCGGTTGCCTGGTGGCCTTCCTGATCACCTTCTGCCTCAACCTCCTCTAATGTAGACAAAGGGCGGGAAGTTCTTCCCCGAACTTCCCGCTCTTGTTGTTTAATCAACGCCATCGAGGAACAGCCAAATGACGCTTGAACTGGTCAGATCACTTGATGTGACAGCCGTGATCGGCATTTCCGGTCACGCGGGTTGCGGCCACGCCCACAGCCATTGCGGTTTCGTCCAGGATGACTCAGGCGGCCTTGCCGCCGTTCTCGCGCTCCTGCAGCGCACCACAGGACTGGACTTGACGATCACCCGCGTAACCGTTCATACAGGTCGAAAGGGCCGCTTTGAAGTTGAAACGGCTTCGGGCGGCAAGGGGAGCGCAGCGGCCCGTCGCGGCATTACGACCGCCGAGGCCCGTCTTGCCCAGTTTGTAGTTGGCCAACAGGCAATCTGCACACAGGCTCTTGCCTCAACAGCCTTCGGCCGCATCTACGGACAGGGCGCCATGGAAGTACCCGTCGCACTACAGACTGCCATCGCTCTTGCCGCGCTCAACAGTTTCAAAGTCAACTTCCCTGATCAAGTCCTCGTCGCTGACGAAGGCGTGACTGGCAACTGCGGTCGCATTCTGGGCACCAAGATCCGCATCAACGGCGTCGTGGCCTCAGTTCTGGCGGTCGTCAACGCCAGTGAAGGAGGACTTGGACCAAATGAGGATGTCGAGGGCAACGTCAATCTGGGCCCCAAAAAGGCTCTCATGGACAAGCTCGGGCTCGCTACCATGCCCACGCTTCTCATCGAAGGCAAGGTTTGCGCCGATCCAGCCTCATCCTTGATCAGTCGCCCCACCTTCCTTATTCGCGCATATCCTGATGACGACAACGTCGTCGTCGCACAAAGTTACGTTGCAGCCGCAGCCAAGCTCGGCTATCCCAACCTCTATCTCGACAACCTTCTTGCCCGCAGTGCTGACGCAATGCGCAAGCTCGGCAACTCTCAAGGCGAAAATGTCATTCGTCTCGGCAAAGCTTTGCGCGACGCCAAAACGGCCGTTGAAAAGGTTCGTATTGCTGCGGAACTCAACGAATTCTGCAGTCAGGAGCTCGGCGGCATCACCTTCATGTCCGAAGATGTGCATCAGGTCATGGGCGGCGTAGGCATGATCCCCGGCACCTGCGCCTGCCTGAGCCTCTTCATTCCACACACCCAACTCGAGGAGGATGTCATTCCCGTTCTGTCCGAGGCCGATGCAGGCAGGTTTGCCGACATGGTTCTTGCAGCTGCGGAAGATCTTTCCAAACACCTCCCCGAAGCTTGTGAAGTCATTGACCGAATTCAGAAGCGCTACCATGAACAGTCTCAAGCGCTCGTTGAATTCACCCTTTGAATCTCTGGAGAATTGCCATGCAACAGAAGAAAGTCATCGTCGTCGCTACTGGCGGCACCATTGCCATGAAGTACGATGAAGCGAGTCAGGGTCTCATCCCCGCCTGCTCGGGCGAAGACCTTGCCGCCGCCGTCCCTGGCATCGACAAGCTTGCTCAGCTCGAGTTCTGCCAGTTTTCCAACATCGCCTCTCCTGGCATGACGCCCGACGACATGTGGCGCCTCCACCTCAAGTGCGAGGAATTTCTTGCCCGCGAAGACGTGACGGGTGTTGTCGTCACTCACGGCACTGACACGTTGGAGGAGACCTCTTACTTCCTCGACATTACGAAGATCAGCGAAAAGCCCATCGTTACGACCGCCGCCATGCGCGGCGCAGGCGACACCAGTCCTGACGGTCCCTGGAACATATACTGCTCCGTCAAGACTGCCGCCTCAGAAGAAGCTGTCGGTATGGGCGTCCTTGTCTGCCTCAATGAAACGCTCCATGCTCCGGGCGAAGTGACGAAGACTCATTCCGCCAATCCCGCCACGTTCCAGTCGCCCTGGTGGGGCCCTGTCGGCTACGTTGACCTCGACAAGATCGTCTTCCGTCGCAAGACGCTTGGCGTCAAGCGCTTCCATCCTGAAGCCCTGACCGCCCGAGTGGACCTCATCAAGGCCATGACGGGCTCCGATCGCGAATACATCGACTTCGCCGTTGCCCGTGGTTGCACGGGCATCGTCCTTGAAGGCTTCGGACGCGGCAACCTTCCGCCTCCGATGATTCCTGGCGTGGAAGAGGCCGTCAAGAAGGGAGTTGCCGTCATCCTGACGACTAGAACCCCGGGTGGCCGAGTTCTTGACGTTTACGGATATCCCGGCTCCGTCACTGACAGCCGCCGTGTCGGCATCGCTGCTGCAGGAGAAATTTCCGCCGCCAAAGCCCGTTTGAAGCTCATGGTCGTTCTTTCCGAACACCCTGAATACGCAACCAACCGCGACAAGCTTGAGGAAATCTTCGACATCTGATTCGCAGTCTGGGGAACTGATGAAGTCCCCTTTGAGACGGCCGACCGCTGACAAGCGCGCAACGGCCGTCCGTTTTTTATGTGCAAAAGGCGGCAGGAACGCTTAACTGAGCAGTTCTGCCGCCTTTCTCTTCTTTTTACAGTGCCTATCAGACCTCCTGATCCTCATCCCTCAGATCCCTCATGACGTACCCAACACCTGAATACGCCGAAATGATTCCCCCCTCAAGACCGGCATCCTCAAACTTTCTTCTCAGGCGGGCACAGGCCACGCGCAGATACTGAACCTCACCCAATGCATTGGCACCCCACACTTTGTTGAGAAGCTCATTGTGTTCATGGAGCACGCCGGGATCCTTAACGAAGAGTGACAAGAGCCTGAACTCAATGTCGCCGAGATGCACTTCCCGACCATTGAAAATGCACTGACGCTTTTCAATGCAGATCCGGATTGGCCCGTTGACGAGCCACGTGAACTCGGATTCTGACGGGGTGTTCTTCGCCTGCGTACGTCTCAGAACCGCCTTGATGCGCGCCAGAAGCTCCTCCATCGAGAAGGGCTTGCAGACATAGTCGTCAGCCCCAAGATTGAAGCCCTTGAGCTTTGAGTTCGAATCGGTCTTAGCTGTCATGAAGATGATCGGCGTTTCACCCAGCTCTCGAATTCGACAAGCACATTCGAAGCCGTCCATTTCAGGCATCATCACGTCCATCAGCACAAGAGCGGGCTTCGGAGATTGCAACTCAAAAATTTCAAGCGCGTGCATGCCATCCGCCGCAGAGATTACGTCATAGCCGGCACGCTCCAGATTCGAGGCCACGATGCGGCGAATCTTGGTTTCATCATCGACAATCAAAATGAGTGAGGGGGCTGAGGTATCCATTTTCCAAATTCTGTCCTTTTTAGGTTAGTACGGCAGCTCGATGGTGAAACAGGTTCCGCATCCAAGCTCACTGTCGAGTGAAATAGTACCCTGATGCGCCATGACAATGCCCTTGACGATCGCCAGCCCGAGACCTGTTCCGCCTCTCTGTCGCGCGATGGTCATGTCGGCTTGATAGAAGCGCTCGAAGACATAGGTGGCCTTATCCTTCGGAATGCCGATCCCGTTGTCCTGCACTCGAATCCGCACCTTGTCGCCATCCCTGCGCACGTCAACGTGAACGACTGGGGGAACACCTTCGCGGAAATAACGAGCGGCATTGCTGAAAAGATTGATGAAGACCTGAGTGATACGTTCGGGATCGAATTTGAAACACTCAGCCTCAGGATCGATGGTACGCGTCACCTTGAGCTCAAATCTTGCCGTGACAAGCTTTGCCGCCTTGTCGATCGGTGTTGCAATATGCATGATCTTGGGCATGAGCGAGATGTGTCCATCACGGAATCTTGTCAGATCGAGCCAGTCATCGACAAGCCTGCGCAGTCTGAAGCTTTCCTCCTGCATGTCCGCAAGGATCTGATCACGCTCCTCATCCTCCAGTCCGATCTGAGTGGCCAGCGTTTCGGCCTGAAGGCGAAGAGCTGTGATGGGAGTCTTGAGCTCATGAGCCACGATCGATATGAGCTGATCCTTGAGGCGCTCAACCTCCGCGTCAGCAGAAACATCCCTCACCAACAACCCAATATCAGGCGCCCCCGCATCGGGATTGGTAGACACGACGCTGAAGGCCGTTGCGTGATAGACCCGGCCCCCTTCATCATCCTTGGCACCCTTGACTGGTACCAGCTCATAAGTGCGACCATCCTCGAACTTTTTGGCAATCGGTGCAGGCGAGAAGCCGTCCTGATGTTTTTCACGAATTTCAAAGGCCTGCCGCAACGCAGCACTTACCAGACATCCAGGCTTGAGAGCAATCCCATCTCTGGCCATGCGCTCCTCGAGATAGGCGTTGAAACGAACCAGCACCCCATTGGAATCCATGAGAAGCACGCCTTCATTCATTGACGAGAACAGCTCCTCTAGAAGCTGGTGTTGCTGCACCGTTGACACGAGCAGATGATGATTATTGAGCTGAACGGCAAGCGAATTTGCCAAAAGTTCCAGGCTGTCACGCACCTCCCGTTTTTTCAACTCCTCCGCATCGGTCTCCAGCCAACCGTAGATTTTGTTCCCGTAACGAACCTGCACAAAAGCCGCACCTGACGGAAGATCCGGCCCCTCGTTCCCTTCCTGAAGGCTCGCGGACGTCCTAAACACCAGAGAAGAAAGCCTGAGAAGCTGCTTGAAGCGCGCAACCGTCTCATCAGTCAGATGTACCAGTGACGTGTCAATCGGTGCCAGAAGTTTCTGAATGGCGGCCAGTTCTGCATTTCGGGTCGTGAGAGCGTCCGTTTTGGAGCGCACCTTCTGTTCAAGGAGCTTGTTCATCGAACGAAGACGTTCCTGCGTTTCTACAATCTCCCGCCCCATCTTCTCAAATCTTTCCGCAAGCTCCTGAAGCTCTGTTGGTGCGTCCGAAGACATCGCCACCTCAACCTTCCCTGTCCTCGGAAAATCACCCACGGCATCGGAGAGCTCGCCTACGCTTCGACTCAACGGCCGGCTCACAGCGTATCCGACCACAAAGACAGAGCCGATGGCAAGCAGGAAGAAAAGACTGCCAACGATCAGGTTGTGCTGCAACTCAAGATTCCTAGCAGCCTTTGACTGGTCAAAAATCAGGTAATACTCGGTTTGGTTGAGTTTGACAGCTGTCCTGAAAACGCCATTTTTGTTGTCGGCCAACTTGTCATCCATCACGTGCAGATCGGCATGAGCAAGCCCTGCCTTGATTTGCTCGAAATCCGAGTTTTCAATGGCAAGTGACGGATCGGTGGCGAAAAGCACCTTCCCCCTCTCATCGACAAGAAAAGCCTCTCCCCCACTTTCCTTCATCGCCTCTCGCAGCGAGGCAGCCACCACATCGACAGGCATGGAGATCTCCATGGTGATCTTCTGAAGCCCTGTAGCGTCAAAGGGAACAAGCGTGACATATGGCTTTTCATCCGTAGGGGGCTGACCGAAACTGTAGGTTTTACCCGTATTGAAATCCTTGATCCGCACGTACGCATCGAGCAGGTCAGACTGAACTGTCCGATAGATCTCGCTCGCACCTGCGGGAGTCAACCCACCCTCCACATAAGAAGTGGTGAGATACTCATTGATTGCCTTGATCGCCCGATTGTGCAGTTCCCCATCAGCTGAATCGAGCTTTGTCTTGATGACCAACGTCGAAAGTGACTGTCGGTCCACGACTAGAGACGACAGGGTTTCGATGTTTTTTTGATACAAGAGAAGGAACAGGATAAACGGAATAATGACCGTCCAACCAATCAACCCCGTCAGAATTTTTCGAAAGCTTCGAGGCTCTACAGGCTCCTCGATGAAGTCGTAGGGGTTGTAGTCCTTGTTGAGGTCCTCAGGGAAGAGCGAAAAATAGCGGTTCCTGTACCGCATGTTGTACACGTCTTCCTCGGGATTGGGACTCGAGGGTGGAATCCTGTGCTCAAAGTATTGGAAAACGACGTCAAGAACGTTCATGGTGGTGTCGCTTTTTGTCCGGTCATAGAGTCGGACGGGGGCGCTCGGGATTGGAGTACCCACAACCTTAGCCCGTCCCACAAAGGTTTTCAATACAGTTTTCCCATGCCCTAGAAAGCGCCCGTCTCGGACCAACACCCGAAAATGCCCTCCGAGAGTCGCACTGCCCCCTGTCCGATTCTCCAGATCTGGTCGTGAAAGTTCTTCCTACACCTCCCTTGAGGAAAGCAGTCAGGCAAAGTGCTCTTCGTCCTCTTCGTCGACGGCCATGTTGAAGACGTGGGCGAGCTCCTCGTTCGAGAGGTCCCCGATCCAGCTTTCCCCGGTTGCGACCGTCATTTCGGTGAGGCGCTTCTTCTCTTCGATGATCTGGTTGATCTTCTCCTCGAAGGTATTGGCCGAAATGAAGCGGTAGACATTGACGGTCGACTGTTGTCCGATGCGGTAGGCGCGGTCCGTGGCCTGAGTTTCGACGGCGGCGTTCCACCAGAGGTCGTAGTGAATGACGACGGACGCAGCCGTCAGGTTGAGACCCGAACCCGCCGCCTTGAGCGTCAGCACCATGACGTTTTCATCGCGTCGATTCTGGAATCGGTCCACCATTGTCTGGCGCGCATTCGGCTTGAGGCCGCCGTGGATGAACTGCGGGCGACGACCCGTTTCGTTGGCAATCCATTCCTGAAGGAGCATGCCCATCTGTGCAAACTGCGTGAAGACGAGCACCTTGCGGCCGGCGGCCTGCATTTCCTCAAGAATGTCGAAGAGGCGGCACATTTTGCCGGAAAGCCTCGGATCCTCGAAGCCGCCCGCAGGTTCGAAGAGCGCAGGCGAATTGCAGATCTGCTTGAGCTGCATGATCATCTGCAGCACCAGCGAATGGCGCATGAAGGTGTCCTTGCTGGCCTCCACAAGACGCATGGAACGCTTGACCACCTCGTTGTAGAGCGCAACCAGCTCCTTCGTGAGCGTGCAGTACTCATCGATGGAAACCTTTTCGGGCAGATCGTCGATGATGGACTTGTCGGTCTTGATGCGGCGCATCATGAAGGGGGCCGTTATGCGCTTGAACCGATCGGCGGTGACGGCATCGTGGTCGTTTTCGATCGGATACACATAGTCCTGCCTGAAGGATGTGCTCGAACCAAGAATGCCCGGGTTCGACGCCTCCATGATCGACCAGAATTTCATCAGACCGTTCTCGACGGGCGTGCCCGACATGGCGATGAAGCCTTCTGTCTTGAGCTCGCGGACATGCCTGAAAGCGGCCGTCTTGTAATTCTTGATCGCCTGCGCTTCGTCAATGACAACAAGGCGGAAATGCTTGTGCTCGAGCGCCTTCATCGAGCCGCGAAGGCTGCCGTAGGTCGTGAGCACAACGTCCCCCGTCGCCTCCGCCAGATCACGCTTGGGGCCGTAGAAGAGCGATACCGTCAAGTTCGGTGCAAACCTCGCGATCTCACGCTTCCAGTTTGCGAGCAGCGTGGTCGGCACGACGACGAGCACCTGCTTGACATCCAACTCGCCGTCGAGGCGCAGCTTTTCGAGCACCGTGATGACTTGAAGCGTCTTGCCGAGGCCCATGTCGTCGGCGATGATGGCCCCCATGCCCGCGCGCAGATTGCGCATGAGCCAGGAATAGCCTCGCACCTGATAGGGACGCAACGTCGCCTGAATCGTGTCGGGCACATCGAACGTCTTTTCGGCAAAAAGCCTGTCGAAAGCCGCCTGCAGGCGTGCACTCAAACGCACGCCGTTGGCGCGGATGCCGCCCGAGAGCGCAGCGCGGATGAGCTCGGCCTTCGTGAGCTTGCGCTGACCGTGAAGTTCGCGGCGAATGGAACCCAGGAGCCTCTTGTCGACGTACATGTACGCATCGCGAAAGCGCACGATGCGCCCTGCCTGCTCGGAGAGCCACTCGAACTCTTCTTCCGACATCGTGTACTTGCCCGCCGCCAGACGCCAGTCGAACGTCATCGCATCGACGATGTCGAAAAGACCTCGACTTTCGAAGACATTCTCCTTCATATCCAGATCGAGCGTCGCCTGAGGGCGCAAGAGGTTCCGGAGCGTTCTCGGCAAAATGGTCTGCACGCCGAGTAGATTGAGCGTCGGGATTGCCTTGAAAAGGAGGTCCGCCAGCTCATCGAGCGGCACAACCGTCGTCGAGGCGCGGTTTTTGAGAAGCTCCGTGAGCTCCGGACAGTAGCCTGAAAGCCGTGACATAAGCTTCAGGCAGTCCCT
>OGRS01000468.1_pt1 | contig 38286 bp, 37 predicted proteins | sample 1553561 | NCBI WGS metagenome assembly OGRS01 (sample SAMEA2580103, study PRJEB22360) | human gut metagenome | biome: human gut; feature: human-associated habitat; material: faeces | place: Denmark | collected 2008/2010
AATATCTCTCTATTAAATTTGTCTTTTGTAAAATATTTATCGCCATCTTCCAAGCAAATAATATTACCCATTTGTTCATAAAATTTTCCTATATGCAGATTATGTTTACTAACTTGATAGATAAAATTATTCATTTTGCTTGTAATTCTAGACAATTCAATTTTCCACTCGGCATAAGACATAGTTTTTCTGCCATTTTCCCATAAATCTACATAACTATCCCAAATTTGTTTTCCATCTAAAATTTCGCCATCAACACATAAAGTCCTAATTAGATAAATTTGTACCATATCCTGTGTATCATCAATCAATTTCATATGAGTAGATATACTTTCATAATTTAAATCAGAAATATCTTTTATATATTCATCAAAATGATAGCCATATTTTCCCATGGTAGTTTCTAATACTTTCTTATAATACTCATCAAACAATTTTAATTCTAAAATCTTTTGCATATTTACATCTTTTAATACAATACTTTCACTCAACCGTACATCATCTTTGTATATATCGCTTGCTTCATCAACTTCAAAAAAATATGCTATGCCTTCTTTTTTGCAGGAACGATTTATTCTACCCAAAAATTGCTCTTCGCTATCCAACTTTGATATATTTTTATAACCGATATCCATATCTATATCTACACCAGCTTCGATAACTTGTGTAGATACTAAAATTATAGTATCTATAGTTTTTTTAACTTTATCTAAAATTCTCTTTCTTTCTGCTATGCTATCATCACCAGACAAATATTCTATCTGTACATCTTTAAAATCTTCATTTTCTTGTAAATCTACCCAAAAATCATGTGCTGTTTTCTTCTTTATAAATTCAATCAAAATTTTCTTATCTGATTTCCGATATTGTTTTAAATGTGTTTTTAATTCACCTAATATATCATCTTTATCAATTTTTAATAAATCATAATTTAACTTTACACGATTTTTAAAACAATCCACTGCAAAAAATCTGCTCGAGCTTTCCAGCAAATCTACTGCTTGTGCTTGAAATCTCGATAAAATATCCAAATCAGGCAAAGTAGCAGACATTATAATGATTTTAATATTAAATATCTTCGCTAATTCTTTTAAATAACATATTATTTCTGACCAAATTTTATTTTTATAACTCTGGATTTCATCTAAAACAATTACACTATTTGACAATTGATAGAAAGCAAATACATCACTTTGTCTATTACCAAAGATAATATTAAATAAGCTAACATGTGTCGATAAAATCATAGGATAATTTAAAAATTGTCTATCAAGTAACGCTTTTTGATAAACATCTTTTTCTTGATTACCATTTAAATCTTTTTCTAATACTTTTATCGGCGTTATTGAATTTATTACTGCAATATTTTGTTTAATATCTTCATTATCAGCAAAAATCTTTTCTAAAGTTTCTAAGTTTTGTTCAACTAAAGTATTAAAAGGATAAATATAAAAAATCTTTTGTAATCTCTTATCATGTTGCATTAATTTAAAACTAGCATTAATAGCTGTATTACTTTTACCACTACCTGTTGGGGCTTCTAAATAAAAGATATTTTCATCAGTATTAGCTTTTATTTTTTCTTCTACTTCACAAAAAATCTCACTACGCAAAATATTAATATCTGTTACTGTATTTAATTCTTCATCACTTATAGAATATCTTTCTTGTTGATATTGGCGAATATTTTTTAATAAATCAGTATTCTCATAGACACTATCCCATTTATCAATATCATTTAAATCAACAGTTTCACTAAAATCCGCCTCATTCATAAACTCTGATGTAGCATAATAATCACTAGCAACCAACAAAGAATATATCCAGCGTATATAAATAGATAAATATATACCTTGTTGTATTGTTTTTTTATTTACTTCATCTTCATTAATAGATATCTTACTTAATTTATGAATAATATCTTGAAAATCAATATTAGCAAATTCAATTTTGTTTAAATAATCTTCACTATCATTTATAGTTTGTTTTAATTTAACAAAAAAATCATCTTTATTAAAACTTATATTATCTTTAAATTCTTTCATATTTTTTAATTTACTATGATGTCGTTCAATGATATATCCATTATATAATATAAATTCCAATAATAGCTCTACAATAACATCTTCACTTTGTTCATAAAGTTTATCTCTACAATATTCCATATATAACATTGATGACAAAAATGAATGTTTACTATTTAAATATTTATCATTTTGTTTAAACTCTTTTACATTTAGTTTTTGTACTTGAAAATTAGGATTTATCTTTCCTATATCATGAAAAATAGGTATTGCCATAATAATTTCTTTTAATAAATTTTTAGCTTTATTTTTTAGCTCATTATCAATATCTTCTTTTTGCCAAAAAACATCACAAAATCTGTCAAAAATTTCATCTGAATTTTTACTTTGCCAAAATTTTATAAAATACTTATATGTTAATTCAGTATGTGCTAATAAGGTTTCATAAGCTATTTCATTATCTTTAAATTTTTTATGAGCCTTATATCGGTTTATATCTTTAACTAAATTTTTTAAGATATCCACTTCCATAAATAATCTCCTTTCCAAATTTAATTTAATAAACAACACTTGTTTCTGTTAATCATTTACAATATTTCAATCAATAAAATACTACATTTTTTCTTTTTTTATCTTCTATTGCTTCTTTGTTATCTTTGTTTGATATTGAATATACTTGCTTGCCATCTAAAAATTTAACAAAACCATTTGTATATACAAATCTTTCTAATTCGTAATTATTCACTTCTGCATCAATACTTTTTGGCAAAGCTTCTTCATATTTAAATTGACTGTATGACTCAATTTCATCTTCACTCAAAATTTTTCTTAATTGTCTAGAATTTTTTTCTATAAATTCTATATTATCCTTCACCATAAAACTATCAACTCTATAATCATCTTGCTTTATAGGTTGAGCTTCTTCTACACCTAAATACTCAATATCTGCAAAATGATCATTTGTTCCTAAATATGGATAAAATTCACATTTATGATTTTGTATAGCCTCTTTGATTTTTTTAGCTTCCTCACAATCTAACAAAATACAAATTTCCCATTTAGGATTTTCAAGCCATTGTTCTTTTACTATCAAGTTTCCGCCCTGTTCTTTAGAAGCATATCCAACAGAATTATTAAATATCTGTATTTTTTTAGGGATAATACCTTTAGGATTTAAGGGCAAAATAGCAATCTTCAAATCTTTTAGTTTCTCATAAAATTCAGGATACGATTCCTTTAATTTTTCTTTTTTCTTTTTATTAGACAAAATATCTTGCATTTGACTGTAACCTTTATATCCTAAGATAGCTCCTAAAATGCCTAATAAAGCCACTCTATGAATATTGCCATACGTAAAATAATAATACGTATTCACTTCAGGCTTTTTAAAAAAAGCACTTTTTCCACTGAGTTTAAATTTTAATATTTCCATTTATTACACCTCTTTAGAGGTTATAATATTAAAATGTTTAGCATCTTTTATATTGTCTTTTACTAATTCTGTAGTATATGAATTATAATAAATTTCTACAGATTTAATTTGCTGACTCATATCATTCAATATATTTGTTAATGCTTCTAAATCTATAATATTTTTATCTTCACCTTTGGTAAAAGTTACATATTCTGATAAATTAGGTAAATAAATATCGCTTTGTGTTTCTACAAAAATAGCAAATTCATTTTCACAACCAACTTTAGAATTTGTTGCAAATGCTGTGGCAGATACTAATGCTGTACGCTTAAAATTTTGATAATCATCTTCTGTATAACCTTCTGTAACACCTAAATCTACTAATTCTTTATATGCAAGTGGATTAATCACAAATGAATAAAAATAATGAGCTTCATTACTTGTTATTTTTGTACCAATAGTAGAATTTTTGGCATTTTCATCTGTTGAATCTACAAATGGAGATAAAATTGCCTGTTCTTGTGCTGTAGAATTATCATATTTATTAAATCCCTGACCAATTTGCACTGCACCAGTAATGGCAATATTACAACCAGCTTCTGCAAAAGTTGCACCAAAATTCTTTATATCTACAGCATTCATTAGATTAGTTAAAACTTTTTTAACATCCTTTAAATCTTCATCTTCAAAAACTTTTATATAACGTTCCTTCAATGTTCTTGGAATTAATTTTTCATTTAAAGACTTAATATAAATTACTTTTTTACCTTCATTATCCCACATTTTTTTCATTGGATATTTTAAAGCTTTATCACTACCAAAAATATTGCCATCTGTTGTTGATTTTGGATATCCTGAAAAATCTGCATTCCAATTGCCCATAACTGAAGAAATACCTAAAATACCATATATTCTTTTATTCATAGTTTTGTCTTCCATTTTATTGTCCTCCTATTATTCCTTTTCTTCACTTTTAGTATAAATCACATTATTATCCATATAGCCAAATAAAATCATCTCTTGATTTACTTTGCCTTCTGATCTATAACCTAAAATCATAGCATAAAGATTTTTTACACGTGAATTTTTAGTTAAAATATTATAATTATATTTTTTATATAACTGTAATAATCTTGTTTTGATAACTGTATCATTTTGAGCATTAAGTACTGGATTTATCAAAGATTGTGCTTTTTTACTAGCTTTACTTAATGATATAAAATATGCCATTAATTGACCTATAGCATAATAATACTCTTCATTATTACTAACTATTACTGCTTTATCCTTAGACATAACTTTTTCTTTTACACTCATTCTTATTTTAGTTGCTATATCTGCCATTTTTTCTCCTCCTCGTTTTTCTAAATTAGCAAAATAATCTTCAAATGACCAATGCAAATTTAATTGTGTCATTGCACGCAAATTATAATCATTAATCAATGTATTTTTTATTAATTCCAAAGCAAATTGTTTTTCTACTACTTCAAAGTTATTATCAATGCCTTTATATATCCAATCAAAAATAACATTACGATACATAATAATTATTCTTTTTAAAACACTATCTTTCACACTAATATCATTTGCATCAGTAAAATAATTCGTCAATAAATACTTAGAAAAAAATATATTATTTATTAATCTTCCTACATCTGTTCTTTTTGTATAAATACCTATGTCTTTCGTATACTCTGGATATTTTTCTATATTCATATTGAAAAAATCTTGATAATTAAAATTTAAAAGTAATTTATCTTGATAATTTACTATATTATCTTGAACTTGAATTTCTAGTTCCTTACCTTTTTGAATACGCAAATAATATCCTGCTTCTATACCTGAAAATTTTTCTCTTTCTTCTTTATCACTATATGCTTCTATTTTATTATTAATTATGTCAACATATATATTATTCTTACCATTAGTAGCAAAATTCATTAGATATTCAAAAAATTGTTTTTGTAATAAAGCGGTATCTCCATCTAATAAATACGAAGCTGGATTTTTTCTTGTTTTTATAGACAAAAATGGTTTCTTAGCATTCATACCCATATTATTATCTGGAATACCTTGTATTTTCCCGTCAACTTCTACATTATAATAATTATTATTGTATATATTAGGATAAATATAACGATTATCTTCTTGGATAAATAGCTCTTTATTCTTCTTATTATCTTCTTCATTTGTTTCAAAAATTTCAAAGAAAATTTTAAGATATTCTTTTTTTCCTAAATCAACATTTACCAATTTATCAATAGAAAAAACATTCTGTTTAATCCAACTTCTACATTTTTCCAATAACGTTATATTTACAACACCATGATCTTCTTCAAATTTTTGATAGATTTTACTTGCTTCTTTAGATTTTTTATATTTTTTCTCTAAAGGATTTTTTAAAGTATCATAATAATTATCAATAATTGCTTCTGTTAATTTAGTAGTAATACTTTCCTTTTTCACTGCAAAAGCTAAATAATTATTAGAATGAATTACTTTTTTAATATCTATTGGTTTGTTCATAGATATTAATTTACTGTGATAATCATAAAAACAAATATCATTTAATAATGTATCGTCTGTACAATTTAAATCTCTTGTTTTTTTATCAAACTTTATATCTGCATTTTTAACAGTACCATCATTTTTTACAATTATATATGAGCCATCAGCAGGTACATAGCCTTTTAAAATAAGATTATCTTCATGCTTTAACATCTCTGAAAAAACATCTAAACATTCTTTAAACATAAAATTCCTCCTTTCTTTTAAATAAAGTTATAACCAACGATAATTTAAAAATCCACATCCACGAGCATTCATCTCACCTAGACCAACACCTAAAGCAAAATACCATAAATCTTGAGCACGCTTATTATCTGCCACTTGTATTTGAACTTTATCGCCCAACAGCTTTTTATTTTTATATTCCATAGCAATTGGCTTTTTATTTTTAAGTTCTATCACAGTGTATAAGTCAAAGTCTTCATCAATTTTTTCTTGATGATAAGCATTCCATTTTTTGATTAAATTAACTTTTAATCTTTGCTCAAATTCTGCAAAATTTATAGCCTCTTTCCAATAACCTTTTTCTGTTTTTATAATCATAGGTGTAAGCGTATACACTGTTTCTAATATTTTCTTTGGCAGCACTCTGATTTCTGCTACCAATCCTTTAATTTCTTTTGTGTGATTGTCCACACATACTAGCTTAAAATACTTTGCTAATTCTAAATCTACTGTACGAATTGTCAAAGTATATATCTTTCCTTTTTTATAAACCCGATCTTTTTCTACTGGATATAACTGATCATAGCAGTAATTTTTAAAACTATTTTTTTCATGAAAATTTAACCACTCTTCATCAGTTTTAAAACCCGAATCAATAAAAGCTGTTATCTTTTCTTGAATTTTATTAATAACAATATCTTCTAACAAAAAGATCTGCATCCGTATTTGATATACTCTCATCAAAATACTCCTTTCTAACCTTGTAAATATTGTGAACTATTTATCAATATTAAATAGCCCACAATATTTATAAATTTAATATTTAAGTGCTAAATAATCTCTAACAGCTTTTTCTAGTAATTTTTCACAATTTATTTTTTCTGTTTTAATAATACAATCTAAATCTACTGGAATTCTTATTCTTCGTTCTACAGTTTTATTTTCACTTTTATAAGCTTTAAATACTTTATCTACTATATCTTCTTTACACTCATTATTATTAAATAATGACCTCAATTCTACTATATTTTTATTATTAGCCATTATTAACACCTCCATCAATTTAAATATTATCACTCTGATTATAATTTGTCAATTTTATAATAAGATAGTATATATATATTATAAAATTGACAAAAAAAATCTTTTTCCTTTATAATATTTCTATTAACAATAACATTAGTTGTATTTGAATATTTTTTAATCTAGATATTCAGATTATCATTAACCGTAACATTTGATGTCCTAATCTATATATCCTACTAAAACTTTTAAGTTTGGCACGATATGACAAAAAAACTGTAATAATTTGAGAAAATACTCAATTATTACAGCTTTTTTATATCTAAATTCAATTAAAGGAGATTTTATTTTGAATAAGACTGAAATCTTACAATATCTTACTGATAAACAAATACCTTTTACTAAATATGAACATGAACCTATATTTTCTGTAGAGGAAGGCGATAAATCCAATCTTCCTAATCGTGAAAAGGTCATTCGCAATCTATTTTTATGTGATGCTAAAAAGAAAAACTTCTATCTTGTTTCTTTATTTGTGCATAAAAATATCAACCTCAAAGAATTAAGTGAAAAAATTCCTAGCAAACGTCTTAGTTTTGCAAAACAAGAAGCCATGGAACAAATGCTAGAAGTAAAACCTGGTAGCGTTACACCACTTGCCATATTAAATAACAAAGATAAAAATATCTTAATGATATTTGACAGTGAATTACAAAATCAAACAATAGGTATGCATCCTATGGAAAATACAGCCACTGTATTTTTAAAATTTGAAGATTTATATAATCTATTACTACCTCATGGCAATGAAATCCGCATTATTGATTTATAAGGTTTTTATAAATAATAATTGCCGATTTTCTTTTAGAGAAATAAATTCATGATATATTTCAAATTCTAACTTTTTGTGAAGTTTTATACTAGCTATATTCTTTCTAGCTACTTGAGCAGTAATTACCTTATATCCATAAAATTTAGCTATATTTTGTATTAACAGTATACTTTTAGTTGCTAATCCTTTATTCCTAAATGGTTTAAAAATTTCTACTCCTTCACTAACTACAGTACTAGTATGTTGATATAATGATATCATACCCACTATCTGTCTATTTTCTACAATAGCAAATATCTCAAAAAATTTATTTTTATGTTTCAATAAATTCCATTCTCTTATTATCTGTTTAAATTGTTCTTCTTTTAAATTAGGCATATAATATTTTGTCAATTCAAGATAATCATTTTCATTAAAATGTCGTAAATACAATTATTTACACCTCTAAATAGTTATTATATAGTAAAGAGGCAAATATCAAAAATATTTGCCTCTCTTCTAACTATACGATCTGGAATAAATAGAATTTAAGATAATAAGTTTCTGGGATACCAAATACAATTGGGTGGTCAGGAGATTGCTGACGTGCTTCAATCTGACGAAGTGTTACTTTGGCATCACTTGCTGCTTCATTTAACATTTTTAAGAATAAATCTTCTTTCATGAAATGAGAGCAAGAACAAGTTGCTAAATATCCGCCACGTGGCAATAATTTCATTGCACGCAAATTGATATCTTTATATCCACGATAAGCATTTGTTACAGTCGCATGAGACTTTGTAAATGCTGGTGGATCTAAGATGATAAAATCATAATCTTTATTTTTTTCTTCAATAAGTTTTGTTAATAAATTAAATACATCAGCTTTAATCGCTTTTGCATTATCAAGCCCATTCATCTCAATATTTTTAGTAGTCATATCTACTGCTTCTTGAGAAATATCCACAGCTGTTACAGATAATGCACCGCCACTAGCAGCATTTAAAGCAAATGCTCCTGTATGAGTGAAGCAATCTAATACTTTTCTGCCTTTTGCCAAATGAGCTACGGCTCTACGATTGTATTTTTGGTCTAAGAAAAAACCTGTTTTTTGTCCGTTTTCTACATCAACATTATATTTAATATTATTTTCAGTGATGACTAAAGTTGTATGTTCCTTACTTTCATCTAATAATGGATGTTTATAAAATCCTTTGTATTCTTCCATGCCTTCAAGTTTGCGTATTTTAACATCATTGCGTTCATAAAAGCAATTTATTTCTTCGCCATATTCACGCATGATTTCAATTACTTTGCTAAAAATAACATCTTTGCGAACTTCGATACCTAAAGATAAAACTTGTGCTACTAATACATCTTCAAAACGGTCAATTGTAAGCCCAGGAAAACTATCTGCTTCACCAAAAATCAAACGACAGCAGTTGAAGTCTTCACCCATTACTTGACGGCGATAATCTATAGCATAACGCACGCGACGTTCCCAAAATGCTTCATCAAATTTATCATTAGCATTTGTGGAAATAATTCTTATGCGAATTTTAGAATTATCATTGATAAAACCTGTACCAAGGTATTTGCCTTTGTTTGTAAGTACATCAACTAAATCGCCATTTTCATAAGTGCCATCAATGTCGATTACTTCATCGCCAAAAACCCATGGATGACCATGTTTTACAGAACGTTCTCCTTTTGGTGTAATTTTTATTTTTGTAAATTCTCTCATTTTCTTCGTCCTTTTCTTTAAAACTACAAATAAAATATTATGCTCTATTATATCAATTCTTATGAAAGCCTTCAAATATAATCTATAATAAATTAAAATATATTTATCACTTTAGCGAAAGGAGTTTCATTATGTATCTAAAAGAAATAGATTACTCTTCGCGAAATGAAACACTCATAAATAAGTTGACAATTATTTGGCAAAAATCAGTTGAAGCTACACATTTATTTCTTTCTCCTCAAGATATAAAAGATATTTTACCTCAAGTAGTCATAGGATTAAAACAAATTCCGATTTTACTCGTATCATTTACAGATGATGATGAGCCTATCTGTTTTGCTGGAATTGCTGATGATAAATTAGAGATGTTATTTTTAAGTCCTGATTATTTTCAACAAGGTATCGGCTATAAAATGATTTCCACTGCCATACAAGATTATCAAATTAAATACGTTGATGTAAATGAACAAAATCCTAAAGCTCTAAAATTTTATTTGCGACAAGGTTTTACTATTTTTAAACGTTCACCTTTAGATAGTGATAACCGCCCCTTCCCCATATTACATCTAAAAAAATAAATCTAAGCTATAAAGAAAATCTTTCCTATCGCTGTATTTTCAAGGAATAATCTTCTTTATAGCTTTTTTCATTTTTCGCTTATTTATATCCCCTAGTAGAGCTTGTGGCTAAATATTTATCGTTTTATACTAATTTACATAATCATACAATGGTGAGGATAATTATGACAAAATTATTACAAGAAATACAAACTTATTGGACAAATCGTGCCGAAGGATATTCTCAAGTCAATCAAAGCGAATTACATAGTGAACAAAAACATAAATGGCAACAAACTTTATTGCAATACATTCCTTTTAAAGCTAATAAAAATATAAAAATCTTAGATATAGGCACTGGCCCAGGCTTTTTTGCTATTATTTTAGCTCAATTAGGTTTTGATATCACAGCCATTGATTATACTGAACAAATGCTTTTAAAAGCTAAACAAAATGCAGGTAAATTCAGCGAACAAATCGACTTTCAACAGATGGACGCTCAAAATTTAAATTTTCCTGATGAAAAATTTGATGTCATCGTTACACGCAATCTGACATGGAATTTAGAAAATCCGCAACAAGCTTATAGTGAATGGCATCGCGTCTTAAAAAAAGATGGCGTTTTCTTAAATTTTGATGCTAATTGGTACAACCATTTATTTGATGAGCAAAAAAGACAAGCTTACGAAGAAGATAGAAAAATGGTTGCTAAAGCTCATATGGATGACCACTATACTTGCACCGATATTGATGCTATGGAAAATATCGCCAGACAAGTTCCTTTGAGCAGTATAGGTCGACCTGATTGGGATAAAGAAATTTTAACTAAAATTGGTTTTACTGCGATAAATATTATTCCAGATATCTGGCAACAAGTATGGAGCAATGAAGAAAAATTAAATTATGCTTCTACGCCAATGTTTTTAATTAAAGCAATCAAGTAATCTAAATCAATATTAAATGGGGAATTTTTATGGAAACAAAAATCAAAGATAGAATTATTAATTATTGGACAAAACGCAGTGAAAATTTTGCTCAATTACGACAAGAAGAATTGTATAGTTATATGTCTGAATTATGGCTCACTGAAATCACTAAATATTTACCGCAAAAACCTTGCAAAATTCTTGATGTCGGCACAGGTACTGGTTTTTTTGCCAATCTACTTGCCCAATATCATCACGAAGTAGAAGGCATTGATTTAACAGCTTCCATGATTGAGCAAGCTAAACAATCTTTAACAAAACTTCAACAGCATGATTATAAAATCAATTTTCAAGTGATGGACGCTGAAAATCTTTATTTTACAGATAATACTTTTGATGTCGTCATCTCTAGAAATCTCACATGGACTTTGCCCAATCCACAAAAAGCATATAGTGAATGGTATCGCGTATTAAAACCACAGGGAGTTTTATTGAATTTTGATGCCGATTATGGCAATGAGCAATTTTATCAAACTAAAATAGAAAATCTACCTCTAAATCATGCTCACCGCCAAGTGAAACCTACACTTATGCAAGAATGTGATTTAATCAAAAATAGCTTAGAAATATCTTCAAAAATACGTCCTGATTGGGATTTACGCATTTTAAAACAACTTCAATTCAAAGATGTATTTGCTGATACGAATATCGGTCAACGCATTTACAAACATCAAGATAAATTCTACAATCCTGCTCCTGTATTTTTAATCTACGCACAAAAATAAATTAATTATTTATTATTACTCTATTTATATTTTATATAGGAATAATCATGAAAAAATATATATTACATCGTTTACTCTATTTAATACCTATTTTATTAGGTATTACTTTATTCACTTTTATTTTATTACATTCAACTAATGATATTGTCGATATCATGGAACTAAATCGTGGAGTCGTTTATTCAGAAGCCACTAAAACACAAATTCGTCAAGATTTAGGTTTAGACCAGCCGATATTTATTCAATATATAAATTGGCTATTATCCATATTATCTGGCAATATGGGAACTTCTTATCTTTCCGGAAAAGATGTTTCTTCTCTATTTTTTGATAAATTGCCACAGACTTTATATCTGACATTTAGCTCTATTTTATTGACTTTATTGATATCTTTGCCACTTGGTATTTTATCAGCGATTAAACAAAATAAAATAATTGATTATATTATTCGCCTATTTAGCTTTATCGGCAATTCCTTACCTGGATTTGTAGTGGCTCTAATTTTAATTTATATTTTCTCCGTACAATTAAAATTAATTCCTGTTTTAATTGATAATAATTTTATCGGTCTTATTTTGCCTTCCATAGCACTTGCCCTGCCTATGAGTGCAAAATATATCCGCCAAATCCGCATTGTAGTCATTGAGCAACTTCATCAAGATTATGTACGCTGTGCTAAAGCTCGTGGTTTAAAATTATCTACAATTTTAATTCACAGTATTTTAAAAATGATTACACTTCCACTTTTAACGCTTATCTGTCTATCTATTGGATCACTTTTGGGTGGCAGTGCCATCATTGAAACTATTTTCCGCTGGGACGGTGTCAGCAAATTGGCTATCGATGCTATCAATCTTCGCGATTATCCCATCGTTTTAGCATATGTATTTTATCTCTCTCTTATCTATATGTTTATCAATCTGATTGCAGATATCTTATATCATTATTTAGATCCTAGAATAAAACAACAATGGAAAGCTTAATATGAATACTAATTTTAAATTTTATTTATTAACTTGTGCTATTTGCATTTTACTATTCATCACTATCCTAGCACCATATATTGTACCGTTTGATCCTTATGAACAAAATTTAGCCAATACACTACAAGCACCTAATACCATACACTTACTCGGTACGGATAAATATGGTCGCGATATCTTTTCTCGCATCTTAATCGGTGCTCAAACAACTATTTTTTCTTCATTATTTCTCGTCATTATATCAAGTGTTTTCGGTTCTTTAATCGGTGTTATCTGTGGCTATTTTGGCAAAAACTTAGACAATCTTTTAATGCGAATCACAGATATTTTTCTTGCTTTTCCGGGAATTATCTTTGCTATCGCTTTAGTTGGCATTTTAGGTGGTAGTATTTTTAATGCCATACTGGCACTTTCATTGATTTCCTGGCCCAAATTTGCCCTACTTGCTCGCAGTCAAACTTTAGTTTTAAAAAATTCTCTATTTATCAAAGCAAGCATTATCAATGGTTCTAGTGATTTCAAAATTATCTACAAACATATTTTACCCAATATATTCCCCATTTTACTCACTACGGCCACTTTAAATATCGGCACTATGATTATGGAAATTGCTGGTCTATCTTTTTTAGGCTTAGGTGCTATGCCTCCATCAGCAGAATGGGGTGCCATGATGAGCAGTGGTCGTATTTTTTTACAAATTGCTCCATGGATGATTTTAGCTCCTGCTGCTGCTATTTTTCTCACAGTATTACTATTTAATCTATTTGCTGATGTACTCAATGAGAAACTAGATCCTAAACAATTATCCTAAAATAAAATAGGAGGTTTTCATGTCTTTTTCTAAAGTCCTAGCATTATGTTTATTTTTAATAAGTTTTTATTTAACAGGTTGTACTTCCGATAACACTACTTCTTCCACAGAAAAAGTATTTCATTTCGGCACTACTGCCTATGGTATTGAAATGGGCAATACTGGTCTAAACCCCCACCATGATTATTCCGGCTGGTCAGCAGTTCGCTATGGTGTTGGCGAAACTTTATTTAAATTTAATGATAAAATGCAACTTGAACCATGGCTGGCTAAAAGTTATGAACAATTAGATGATTATACTGTAAAAATCACTTTAAAAGATAATATTAAATTTTCTAGTGGTAGAGCCTTAGATGGTCAAGCTGTCAAAGAATGTCTAGAAGATTTAATCAAAAATCATGACAGAGCTCCTTTTGATTTAAAAATTGCCTCAATCACAGCTAATGGTCAAGATGTCATCATTAAATCACAAGAAAAAGTACCTGCTCTTTTAAATTATCTCAGCGATCCTTATGGTGCCATTATCGATATGCAATATGGCATTACTGCTAATAATAATGTAGCTGGTACTGGTCCTTTTATCGCGACTAAAGTATCAGATAAACAAATTGAACTCGTAAAAAATCCTAATTACTGGAACGGCAATGTAGCCATGGATAAAGTAATTATAACTGAAGTAGTAGATGGCGATACGCTCACTATGGCATTGCAAACTGGAGAATTTGATGCTGTTCAAGGTCTTCCTTATGCTAATTTAGATTTATTCCAAAATAATCCTGATTATCATGTGAGTTCAATAGCTACTTCTCGCTGTTTTTTTGCCCAAATAAACTATAACAATCCTATACTTCAAGATTATAATGTTCGCAAAGCTATAGCTATGAGTTTAGATAAACAAGGTTTTACGCATAATCTACTCCAAGATAATGGCTCTATAGCCATTGGTGCTTTCCCAGATAATTTCACCTTTGGTGGCGATAAATTACAAACTGTAAATTACAATCCAACAGAAGCTAAAGAACTATTAGCTCAAGCTGGCTGGGTAGATAATGACGGTGATGGCTATGTTGATAAAAATGGACAAAAACTCATACTTCGTTGGCTGACTTATCCTGGTCGCCAAGAATTGCCCTTGCTTGCAGAAATCGCTCAAGCCAATCTAAAAACTATCGGCATTGACTTAAAAATCAATAATACTATCAATCAACAAGAATTTTTAGCTAATGGAAACTGGGATATTTATGCCAGTGCCTTTGTAACTGCACCGACTGGCGATCCAGAATATTTCTTCACTACACATTGTCTCCAAAATTCAGCCAAAAATCGTGGTAAATATTATAACGATAAATTAGAAATCTTAGCTCAAAAATTGCATAATGAATTCGATAGTCAAAAACGAGCTGACTTAGCAGTGCAGATGCAACAGATTTTATTAAATGATTATGGCTTTATCTTCGCTTCTCATTTAAAAATGTCTTTTGTCTCTAAGTCCAAGGTCATAAATTTTGTAGCTCATCCTAGTGATTATTATGAAATCACTGCCGATTTAGATTTTAAATAATAAATAGGTAGGTCAATCATGTCCTTATTAACTATTCGAGATTTAACTATTTCCCATAATAAACAAAATATCTTAAATAACATCAATCTAAAATTAAATACTGCTGAAATAATTGGAATTGCTGGCGGTTCTGGCTCTGGAAAAACTACTTTATTAAATAGCATTTTATATCTATTGCCACAAGATTTTAATATTCAAGGTGAAATCCATTGGCAAGATAAAAATTTATATGACTTAAAAACAAAACAATTAACTCATATCTATGGTAAAGAAATCGCCTTTATTTCACAAAATCCGCAAACGTTTTTTTGCCCTGTCCGCACTATTAAAAGTCAATTCATTGAAACCATATCTGCACATCAAAAAATCACAGCTGATGAAATCATCTCTCAAACATTAGATATTTTTACCAAAATAGGTTTAAATGACGGCAAAAATATTTTAAATGCCTATCCCTTTATGTTATCTGGTGGCATGAACCAACGCATTAATATCGCCTTAACAATGATGTTAAAACCTCAATTATTAATTGCTGATGAGCCTACTTCTGCTTTAGATGTCATGTCCCAAGCTAAAGTTTTGCAAGAATTATTATTGATGAAACAAAAATTAAATACGAGCATTTTATTCGTATCTCACAATTTAAAAGTTTTAGCTAAAATAGCAGATAAAATCATCATCATGCACCAAGGCAAAATAATTGAACAAAATCCCACAAAAATTCTTTTAGCCAATCCTCAAGAAGATTACACTAAAAAATTATTACAAGCCGTTATCACACTAAAAAAATAAACACCTAAAGAGGTGCTTTCATGCAAGAAATTTTAAAAGTCATTAATTTGACTAAAAACTATCTAAAAAATGACCATGACTTTAAAGCTTTAGATGATATAAACTTCACCTTGAAAAAAGGTGATAGCCTTGCCATTGTCGGCGAAAGTGGCTGTGGCAAATCTACATTAGCCAATATTTTAATAAGACTTGAAATGCCAACTACAGGAGAAGTATTATTTAAAGATAAAAATATCCATCAATATTCTAGACAAGAATTGAAACAATTTTATCGCCAAGTACAAATGGTATTTCAATTACCTCAAGAATCATTTAATCCGCGTCAACGTCTAGGCGATAGTATTATTGAGCCACTCCTCAATATTGGTACAAACAAAGCTCAAGCAAAACAAATTTTAGATGATTTATTAACTAAAGTAGCTTTACCCTTGGAGATAAAAAATAAATATCCTCATCAAATAAGTGGTGGTCAATGTCAGCGTTGTGCTATAGCTAGAGCTATTTCTATTAAACCTCAAGTTCTAATCTGTGATGAAATAACATCTGCATTAGATACAATAACGCAAATGGAAATCTTGAATTTACTATTAAAACTTCGCCAAGAACTAGATTTAAGCATTATTTTTATCTCTCATGATTTAGCTTTAGTCCAAAAATTATGTAATAAAATATTGATTATGTATCAAGGAAAAATCATTGAACGAGGCTTAACCTCAGAAATTCTAAAAAATCCCCAAGAAGAATACACAAAAGAATTAATCAATATATGTAGTTAAAACAACTATATAAAACAAAAAGATTGCACTAGAAAATTTTCTAATGCAATCTTTTTTATTTACTGCAATAATATCATTTAAATTTAATTAAAATCAATCATTACCTCTGAATTTATCTTTAAGAATAACATCATGAGAACCGCCTTCAACAATACTTGTTGCGGAAACTAAAGTAAGTTTTGCTTTGTCTTGGAATTCTTTGATGTTTAATGCACCACAGTTGCACATTGTAGAACGCATTTTGCTAAGAGTTAACATAACGTTATCATGTAATGGTCCTGCATATGGAACGTAGGAATCAACGCCTTCTTCGAAGGATAATTTTTTATCTCCACCGAGGTCATAACGTTGCCAGTTACGAGCACGATTAGAACCTTCGCCCCAATATTCTTTTAAGTAAGTACCATTGATACGAACTTTATTTGTTGGGCTTTCATCAAAGCGGGAGAAATAACGTCCGAGCATGAGGAAATCTGCACCCATAGCTAATGCAAGAGTCATATGATAGTCATGTACAATACCACCATCAGAACATACAGGAATATAAATACCTGTTTCTTTATAATATTCATCACGAGCTTCAACTACATCAATTAAAGCTGTAGCCTGTCCACGACCAATACCTTTTGTTTCACGAGTGATACAGATAGAACCACCACCGATACCAACTTTTACGAAGTCAGCACCTGCTTCAGCTAAGAAACGGAAACCCTCTCTATCTACTACGTTACCAGCACCAACTTTTACATCTTCGCCGAAGTTTTCATGAATATATTTTAATGTTATTCTTTGCCATTCAGAAAAACCTTCAGAAGAGTCGATACAAAGTACATCAGCACCAGCTTTTAAAAGTGCAGGAACGCGTTCTGCATAATCACGAGTGTTGATACCAGCACCTACTAAATAACGTTTATTGTTATCTGTAAGTTCTAATGCATGTTCTTTGTTATCTGTATAGTCTTTTCTAAATACCATGTAGCGTAAACGTTGATTTTTATCAACAAGAGGTAACATATTTAATTTATGTTGCCAAATGAGGTCATTTGCCATAGACAATGTAGTAGTATCTGCATCAGCATAGATTAATTTGTTAAATGGAGTCATGAAAGTTTCAACTTTTGTATCCATGCTCATACGACTAACACGATAATCACGGCTAGTAACAATACCTACTAATTTTCCTGTTGGTGTACCATCTTCAGTAACAGCCATTGTAGAATGTCCAGTTTTAGCTTTTAATGCTAATACTTCGCCTAAAGTAGTAGAAGGCATAATATTAGAATCACTACTTACAAAACCAGATTTATAATTTTTTACACGACTAACCATTGCGGCTTGGTCTTCAATGCTTTGAGAACCGTAAATAAAGGAAATACCGCCTTCTTTTGCAAGTGCAATAGCCATTGTATCATTAGATACAGCCTGCATGATAGCGGAAGTCATTGGAACATTAAGCTTTATTTTTGGTTCTTCACCTTTTCTGAATTTTACAAGTGGAGTTTCAAGAGAAACATTTGCAGGAATGCATTTTTCAGAAGAATAACCTGGAACTAATAAATATTCCCCAAAAGTATGAGATGCTTCTTTAAAATAATATGCCACGACAATACCTCTTTCCTTATTTTTTATAGTACTAGTATAACGCAAAATAAAATGTAATAAAAGTATTTTCTAGATAATAGTATTATTTTTCTTATTTGTCAACTACTATTAAACAAAATTAATAAAAACGGCTGCAAATTCTACAGCCGTTTTAGACTTTTTTATTCTACTGTTACAGATTTAGCAAGATTACGAGGTTTATCTACATCACAACCACGAGTAATTGCTGCATAATAAGCAAGTAATTGTAAAGGTACTACAGTTAAAAGTGGAATTAATAATTCATCTGTAGCTGGAACTTTAATTACATGGTCTACATATTTTTCAAGTTCATTATCATCTTCAGCCGCAATACCAATCATAACTGCATCACGAGCTTTTACTTCTTTAATATTGCTTAAAGTTTTTTCATATACACTTTTTTGAGTTGCAAGAGCAATAACAGGCACACCAGATTCAATCAATGCAAGTGTTCCATGTTTTAATTCACCAGCTGCATATGCTTCAGCGTGAATATAGGAAATTTCTTTTAATTTTAAAGAACCTTCAAGTGCTACATTATAGTCTAAAGAACGACCAATATAGAATACATCATTATTAAATGCATAATTTTTAGCAAAAGTTTTGATTGGTTCTACATCTTCTAAAGTACGATTTATTTCATCTGGAAGTAAACGAAGCTGTGTTAAAAGTTCATGAGTTCTTTCAGTTGTAATAGTACCTTTTAAGCCAGAAACATACATAGCAAATAAGAACATTGTTACAAGCTGAGTTGTATATGCTTTCGTAGAAGCTACAGCGATTTCTGGGCCAGCCCATGTGTACATTACCTGATCAGCTTCACGAGCGATAGAAGAACCTACTACATTTGTAATAGCTAAAGTTTTTGCACCAAGACGTTTGGATTCTTTAAGTGCTGCAAGTGTATCACTTGTTTCACCAGATTGACTGATAACAATTGTAAGTGTGTGTTCATCAATAATTGGATCACGATATCTAAATTCAGAAGCAATATCAATTTCTACTGGTATACGAGCTAATTTTTCAATGTAATATTTACCTACAAGACCAGCATGATAAGCTGTACCACAAGCTACAATATAGATTTTATTAAAGTTTTCTACATATTCTTTAGTCCATTTTAATTCATCTAAAACAACTTGTGTATTTTCTTTATTGATACGTGGAGAAATTGTATCTCTTACTGCTTTTGGCTGTTCATGAATTTCTTTTAACATGAAATGTTCATATCCGCCTTTTTCAGCAGCTTCAGCATTCCAATTTACTTCAAATACTTTTTTAGTAATAGGATTACCTTTTCTATCTGTTACCCAAATGCTATCTTTTTTAACTACTGCAATTTCGCCATCATTCATGATATAAGTACGACGAGTATAAGCAATAATAGCAGGGATATCAGAAGCTATAAAGTTTTCACCTTCACCTAAACCGATTACTAGTGGATTATCTTTTTTAGTACAAATAAGTGTATCTGGATAATCTTGGCACATGAAAGCAAGAGAATAAGAACCTTCAATTCTATTCAATACTTTATTTACAGCCTCTACAAAATCGCCTTCATAAACATCTTCGATTAAATGAGCTACAACTTCAGTATCTGTTTCAGAAACAAATTTATGTCCTTTAGCTATTAATTCTTCTTTTAAAGACATAAAATTTTCGATAATACCATTGTGTACAATAGCGAATTTGCCAGAACAATCTGTATGTGGATGAGAATTCACATCAGATGGACGTCCATGAGTTGCCCATCTAGTATGACCAATACCCATTACACCTTCAGGAGTATTATTTTTGATTTTTTCTTTTAATGCCGCTAAGCGACCAACAGATTTTGCCACATTAATTTTTTCACCATCAAAAACAGCAATACCAGCAGAGTCATATCCTCTATATTCTAATTTTGTTAATCCATCAATTAAAAAATTAGCTGCCTGTTTTTCACCAACATAACCTACAATACCGCACATAAAAATATGCCTCCTAAAATTAAATTATTAAATTTTTGAAGATATATTTTCTGTATAAATCTTTTGCTGTATTGTCCTTTTAATCACTTAAAAGGTTTGCCAGCTACTATCGACTAGATTAAGCCGAGAAGCATCCGCTGATATTTTCGACGACTTCTTCCTCGTACTCTATTGCATAAATATAAAACAGAGCCAGCGCTAAAGTTTATATAAACCCTTTTATTATCTTTATATACAGAACTATATCAAAAAAGCATGCACAAAATTATTTCATCTTTGTGCATGCTCATATTTTAATTATAACTTATGATTTTGTCAATAAAAATAAAATAAATATATTTTTCTATTTATCCTTGCTGAACTTTTACTACATCAGCAATTTTATAGCAGATTTCTTCCAATTCTTTTTGGTCAGGGCCTTCAGCCATTACACGAATTAAAGGTTCTGTACCAGATGGACGTACTAAAATACGACCATTTTCACCTAATTGTTGTTTGCCTTCTTCGATAGAAGCTTTTATAGCTTCATTATCTTCCCAACCATCTTTAGTAGCTACTTTTACATTTACTAAAAGCTGTGGATAACTTGTCATGATTTTTGTAATTGCAGAAGCTTTATGTCTTGTACGTTTTAAATAAGATAATACTTGAAGTGCTGTAACAGGGCCATCACCAGTGGTAGAAAAATCTGTGAAGATAATATGACCAGATTGTTCTCCACCTAAGTTATAGCCATTAGCAAGCATATTTTCTAATACATATCTATCACCTACAGCTGTGATTTCTGTACGGCCACCATTTTCTTTAATAGCTTTATGGAAACCGATATTTGCCATAACTGTAGTAACTACAGTATTATCTTTTAATTTGCCTTTGCCCATCATATAAATAGCACAAGCTGCAATCATATGGTCGCCATCGATGAATTCACCATTTTCATCAATGCATAAACATCTATCAGCATCACCATCATGAGCAATACCAATATCTGCTTTATGTTCTTTTACAGCTTCCATCAAAGATTCTAAATGTGTTGAACCGCAATTATCGTTGATATTGATACCGTTTGGTTTATCGTGAATTACGATTACATCTGCACCTAAACGACGTAAAATTTTTGGCATAGCTTCATAAGCTGCACCATTTGCGCAGTCTAAAACAATTTTCATACCTTCTAATTCGATATCAGTAGTTTTAGTTACAAAAGATACATATTCATCTAATAAATCATGACGATAAACTACATTACCAATTTTATCATCTGTTGGACGATATAAATTATCATTATTTTCAATTTCATGTACTAATGCTTCGATTTCATCTTCTACGGCATCTGGTAATTTATAACCATCGCCACCAAAGAATTTAATACCATTATCATGGAATGGATTGTGAGAAGCAGAAATTACAATACCTGCATCAGCTTTATGTTTGCGAGCTAAATAAGCTACAGCTGGAGTTGGCATTACACCTGTTAATACTACATTACCACCAGCAGAACAAATCCCTGCAGATAAAGCGGCTTCATACATTGGACCAGATAAGCGAGTATCTCTACCAATATAGATTGTGCAAGCTTCGCCATCTTTCTTTGTAAAATAAATGGCAGCAGCACGTCCTAAGTTATAAGCTAATTCTGGTGTTAATTCAACATTTGCCTTACCTCTAACACCGTCAGTTCCAAACATTCTAGCCATAAAATAAACCCCTCTCAATTATTCTATAATATTTTCTATATAAGCATAAGCTGCATTTACGCCGTCAACGGCAGCACTCATTATACCGCCAGCGTATCCAGCACCTTCGCCTATAGGATATAACCCTTTTACATTTTCAGACATATATGTTTGTCTGTTACGGATAATTCTACATGGTGCAGAAGAACGCATTTCTACCCCAGTCATCACCACATGTTCACCTGCAAAACCTGGAATTTTCTTATCAAAATTAGGTAATGCTTCAGCCAACATCTGCGTTGTAAAATCTGGTAAACATTCGCGTAAATTGCAAATCTTTACTCCCGGTTTATACGTTGGTTCTACTAAAAAATTATCATCACTTACTTTATCTTTTAAGAAATCGCCAACCGTTTGCACTGGTGCATGATAATTTCTACCGCCACAAATATATGCCATTTCTTCATAATGACGTTGAAAAGCAATGCCATCTAAGACATTATGACCAAAATCATCTGGCGTTACATTGACGAGCAGAGCACTATTTGCAATACCAGAATTACGTTTATAATTACTCATACCATTTACAACGACTCTGCCTAACTCTGAAGCGGCAGCTACTACTTGACCACCTGGGCACATACAAAAAGAATATACACTTCTACCTTTTTGGCGATTATTATAAGTCAATGAATAATCTGCTACTGGCAATAATTCACTTTTATAATCTTCACCATATTGAGCTTTATCAATTAAATCTTGCGGATGTTCTATACGGACACCAATTGCAAAAGGTTTCGCTTCCATGGATATTCCCTTAGAATATAACAATTCATACGTATCTCTTGCACTATGACCAATACCTAAAAATACATCACTTGCTGTGAATTTTTCTTTATGGTTGATTTCAACTCCACAGATTTTATCATCTTTTATTATAAAATCTGTAACTTGTGAATTAAAGAAAATTTCTCCGCCTAAAGCTTTTATTTTTTCACGAATATTTTTTACAATAATGCGCAAAATATCTGTACCGATATGTGGTTTATGCAAATATTTTATTTCTGGTGGTGCTCCAGCTTCTACAAAAGCTTCTAACACATCTGTAATCTTATTATCATTGATACGAGTTGTTAATTTGCCATCAGAAAAAGTTCCTGCTCCACCTTCGCCAAATTGTACATTCGAATTTTCTTTTAATTGTCCACCTTGCCAAAATTTTTCAATATCTTGATGTCTAGTATCCACATCACTTCCACGTTCAAAAATAAGTGGTCGATATCCATTTTTAGCCAAAACTAACGCCGAAAACATTCCCGCAGGACCAAAACCAATTATTATTGGTCTAGATATTTTACTTTTTTGACAATTAATTTTATCTGCTTTTTTTGTAGTTACAATTTCTATATTCTTGTCTTTTTTTAATCTAGCTAAAACTTTATTTTCTGCAATATTAACTTTCACATCTAATATATACACAAAATAAATAGGAGCTCCCTTATACCTTCTAGCATCAATCCCCTTACGAACAATTACCACCTCATCAATATGTTGAGGTGGTAACTTTAATCGTTTTGCAACTAAATCATTTATTGGAGATTGGTCATTAAATGGTACATTAAAATTTTTAATTCTTATCATTTAACAAACCTACTTTATCTTATTTTAACTTTATTTATTTGTTTTATTATCAGTTTTATTTTCTTTTGTTTCTATTTCTATCCATACAGTTACTTCCTGATTAGGAACATTTATATCTTCTGGCACAATTAAATTAACTGTTTGTTTAGTCGATTTTGTAACATTTGCCAAAGATATATTTTCTGTGGATAAATAAGTCATATTGCCAATAATATCAGGATTACCACTAACTTCTATTTTTTCAGGCTCTACCTTCACTGATTTTAAGATATAACCCATTGGCAAATCAGACATCAATGTCGGTTTTATATCGATAATTTTTTTGTTTAAACCTTTAGCCAAAATAATGGAAACATCTACTGTTTTAGGTAATAGCTTAACGCCTTCCACTTCTTTATCTTTGTCATTAACTGCAATAAGTGGCACTGTTACACTAAAGTTTTCATTATTTCCATTTACACCAATATAACCTACTGCCGCTGTTACTTTATTTAAAATGCTAACAGGACCTTCAATTGTTATATTCTGTAAAGACTGTTCTACACTTGCTACCACTTTGTCATCACCTGGAATACCAGATAAATTCAAGCGAACAGGTACTTCTTTTTGCTCAATTTTATCAACATTTATAGATACTTTTGTTGGACCTGCTGAAATCAATTCAAAACCACTAGGTAAAACTGTCTGTATCTGTAAATCATGAATTCCATTTTCCACACCATTTAAATCTACATAAGCTCTAAAGCTAGATGTTTCTACATTTGAAAATAGCGAACGTGGTGCACGCACTTTCAATTTTACTTCTTCAACATCTTTGGATATTTGATATCCTTCTGGTGCATTAACTATTCCAATTGGCACTGTATAAGTATTTTCAATCTGCGGATTTTGGTCATTCATTACAAAAATCCAGCAACCTATGGCAACTATAAGTGCTAAACATTTTTCTGGAAGATTTTTTCTAAAAAAACTTATCATTTTTTTTGCCTCCATTTCAAGACAGCTTCTTTTAAGGTTGTCTTTCTTGGTGAAAATATTGGCATCAAATATTGTTTTAACTGTTCAGAATCTAAATGACGATATATTCTACCTGCTTCAGCCACAGAAATTGTTCCTGTCTCCTCACTGACAATAACAACTACAGCATCACATTGTTCTGATAAACCTATAGCTGCACGATGGCGAGTTCCAAGCTCTGTACTCAATGACCTATCATCAGTAAGCGGCAATAAACAACCTGCCGCAATCAAACGATTACCGCGTATAATGGCTGCTCCATCGTGTAATGGAGTGTTTGGGATAAATACATTTAATAAAAATTCAGCACTAACAATCCCATCGATTTTTATTCCACTTGCACAAATATCATTTAAACCCATATTGCGCTCAAGTACAATCAATGCTCCTGTTTTTGTAGATGATAATTTTGTAACAGCCTTATCCAATTCTGATACTAACGAACAAGCTTCTTCATAGTTCAACAACATTGAACGTTTGAAAAATCCACCTTCACCTATATGCTCTAAAGCACGTCGCAATTCTGGTTGAAATACAATTGGCAATGCTACAAATAATAAAGTAACAATCTTTTGTAATAACCAGTTTATAACATGCAATTCAAGCCAACTAGTAATAATCGCTAAAAGTAATAATATCAATAAACCTCTTGTCAAGGTTATCGCTCGTGTATTTTCTAACATTTTATACACTCGATATAAAATAAATGCCACAATTAAAATATCAAAGACATCTAATATGCCTATAGTTTTTATAAGACCTTCTAGCTGTATCAACATATAGATTACTACTCCCATCTATATTAAGTATAAAATTTAAATATAAAAATATTCTATTTAATTATAACAGATTTTATTTATCTTTATCTATTATTAATTATTCGCATAAATTTGTAAAGTTAATTTCGCATTTATCGTATTATTTTGTATAAAAATATTGCTATCTTGTATACTTACCAATCTACTATTTAAATTCAATTGATGTAAAAAATCAACTATAGCAAAATAATCACCTTGCAATACAAGTTCTATTTCTTCCTGCTTTAAATTATCTTGCGTACTCTTATTTTTAGGCATCATTTTTATGATATTCACTGATGAATATTTTGCCATATCATTCAACTGCAATAAAAACTTTTCTTCATCTATCTCTTGCGGTATTTTTTCTGCCAATAAATTTAAATTAAAATTTATCTTTTCTCTATAACTATCTATATTTTTATTTTTTGCCATAAAATCATAATAACTTACCAATTCTTCTTGTTGTTGATTTTTTTCAGTATTTAATATATCTATTTTAGAACTCACTATATTTCCTAAAAAAAATAGTATCATTATCCATAGACTAATGATACTTATGCAAATAATTAAATGTTTATAATCTTTATATTTCATTTTACCTCATCACTATCTTCATCGTAAAATCCAATAAATTATCTTCCGTATTAATCTTTATCTCTCCAATTTCACTCGTTTGGAAAAATCTTATTTCTGATAATTTCTCTTTATATACAGCTATACTTTGATAATTTCTCGCTCGTCCCTTTAGAAAAATTTCTCCATCTTTTATCTTCAAATCAGTTAAAGCCACATCATCTACTGTATTTGCACCTAAATTAATTAAAATAGCATATATATTCACTGATTTTTCTTCTAAATTCTGTACTAACTTTTGTTTATCTTTAATTAAAGCTTCTTGTTGTTTTAACTGCTCTATATCATCTATATCATTTTGTACTAAAGTTATTTCTTCTTTTATATTTTGTTCCTGTCTTTCTGCTTGATAATATTTTGTAATTATATAACCACATAAACAACAACTACAAGATAATAAAATAGTTATCAACAATAAATATATATTTTGCCAATTTAAATAACTCAACTGTTGTCTTTTAGGCAAAAATTCTTGATATTGTCGCTGTAAAAAGCATACTAAAATTTTACTTATTACGTCAAAATCTTCTATTTCAGCCAATAATTCTCTATCTATTTGTAGCTCACAATTAAAAATATCACTTCGTTTTTCTACTCTATACCTTTTTATATATTCATCTTCTGCTATCACATCTATTTTTATATCATTTTGACAAAACACACTATATAAATTAATATTTTGTTCTTTTGCCAATTGTTGCCATAAATCCACTAAATTCTTATTGATTAAATTCACTTTTAAATTATAATTTTCCTTTGCATCTTCTAGTGTATATGTATAATAATACTCTTCTAACTTTATATCTTCCTGTAACTCCCAATACAGGGCTTTTTTTATTTCCGACAAAGGCATATGAGGAAAACTATAATGTAAAATCTGCTGTTTTTGCTCAGCAAAGTTTATCACTAAATATTTTATATTTTCTCGTTCTTGTTCCTTATAAAATCTATATAAAATCTCTTGATAAAAATTAATATCTTCATTATTTTTCTGAATTTTTTCCGCATAAAAATGAATGATTTGCCATCTATCATCAGTTATTTTCTGCACTGTCAGCAAAGAAAGTTTATCTTCTTCTATATAAGCAAATATAAACTTAGCAAAATCTCTTATATATAATTTTCTTCCTATTTTCTTTAACTCTCTTTTAACGTTCCCAACGCTGTACAATGCAATCATCATCTTTCTTTTGTAAATAAATACAATTTTGATTTGTGATATCTTCTAAACTACTTTCTACAATTAATTTGTATATGTCTTGATTATATGTCTGCATTAAATATGCTTTTATCTGCACAGATTTTTTCATCTGTTTATCTGTTACTGTCTTTTCATCTACTATAATAGCTTCATCAAATTCATCTTTGCCTTGTGCCTTCATGCAATCATCTTGCCATTTCTCTTTATCGTATTTATATATATCAATTAATTTTAAACTCTCGCTTATTGTATAATTTTTAGTCTGCATATTCATTTTTAATATTTCTAAACTATCATTTTCTGTAAGACTTAATCTATAAATATACAAAGAAAAAACAGCCATTAAACTCAAAACAATCAGCATAGAAATACTTATCATACCATCTTCTTTATTCATGATTAAACCTTCATTTTACTTTGACTAATACTCTACATTATCCATTGTTTTTGCATTTCGCTGTAAAACCACTGTAGTCAGTTTAAATTCTTGATTAGTTCTATAAGTTTTACCAATTACATCTAACTGATATAAGTCATCGCTAATTTTACGACAACTATAACTTATATTATCATTACCAAAATAATTTTCGCTATTTAATGGCTGTTTAGCTCGAATAGTATATATATCATTATTCAATTTGGATATTTCACAACGATAAATAATCGCTCCTTCTTTGCGAAAGCCGATGTATTTTTCCATATCATCAGAATTAGCTGTAGCCCTTCTTTTTGTCGCAATAATTAAAGTTTCTTTATGCGCAAAATCTATCTGGTCTATGATTTCATCAGCATAAGTAATTTCTGTTGCCATATTCTCCAAAATATTCTTCGTCTGTTCTTGCAATATCCAATTGTCAATATAGTTAAAGATACTACTGCTAATGGCTTGCACTATGACTAAAATAGCAATTATTAAACTAAAAATTAACGGTAAAATTATCAATGCATTACCTACAATAAAGCCTTGTTGTTCATTTAATAGCTTCTCTTTTAATTTCTCTTTCTTGATATTCCATCTCTTCTTGATCATGATAATGCCAGCTTATTTCAATACTGATTTCATCTATATCACCTTGAAAATTTTCTTTTTGTTTTATCATATATTTCATACCATTGCATTCTATTTGATTGGGAATAATATTTGCTTTTTGTTCTTCCATGAGATTTAAATATCCTTGTGCTAAATATATCGCTGTCATTCTATAACCATTGTTTAACTGTTGATTTCTCAATATTCCCATACAAATATATATCATTGCTACACTAGATAATATAGCCATCAAAATCAATAATTCTATATGCAAAAATCCATTTTCATCTTTATTTAAATTTTGCCACATATTCATGATGAGTCCTCATAAGAATTTATTATACGTATCCTACCCACACGATTTATCACAATATATTTTGCTGTATTTCCACTATAAATTTTTATCGTTTTATTTGGCCAACTGTTGTATAAACTATTTTGGCGAAAAACATAAAAATTAGCATTATCATCAAAATCTATTTTTATATCATCAGGCAAATAATAAATCCTTTGTGCCGTATTTTCATTTAATTTCAATATATATTTATCTCTATAAATATAACAATGTGGTCTAAAATCACTATCTTTCATATAATGATAATTTCTTGAACGCTCCTGCACATTCATCAATATACTGACTAAATTAATTGCTTCATTATTGACCTTCTGTTCTTCACTGGCAAAATCAACAAATATCACACTCTGTGTAAACAATGCTATAATCCCTGTCATTATAATTAATTCTACATACCACATTTGCAATTAACCTATAAAACTAAGCCACAAATTTAAAATATCATCAGCTTCAAAAAAAGCTATAATATTTCCTAAAATAAGCATCGGTGCAAAAGATATCTTTTCTTTTTTACTCACTTTATTTATGTTCCTTAAATAAAAATAAATAGCCACTATTCCGCCAAAAATAAAACTTACATATATCGCCACTATACATTGAGGATAATTACACCATAAGGCTAAAACTAAAGCTAATTTCAAATCTCCTGCACCCATTAATTGCTTAGGGTAAAAATATATCACACAAAAGATAATTAAATTGATTAATAATGCATAGATTATTTTTTCTAAATCTATGTTAAAAATCATTAATCGAACAACTAATATTAATCCTAGATATAATAAACTCTTATTTTTTATCTTCAAAGTCTTAAAATCTACCCAAGCAATTTTGCCTAAATACATACAAACAATCAAATCATAAATAAAACTTGCTTCCATTTTATTACTTATCTCTTTTATATTTATCTCTAATTATGAATATTATTCACTAGTATTTTTACCAAATTCCATCCTAGTCTTTCCCATAAAAGTAGCATTTGTTTTATCCGAATTTATACTATAATTTTCTCCCGTTTCATTAGAAGTCAAAACGCCATTTACATATACATCTCCAGTAGGTGCCTTTATATTTTCTACATCAATATATTCATCTAAATCACTTATATCCTGTGGTGCTCTATTATTTTGAACTTTATACATTGCTATTGCTGTATCTAAAGATTGTAAATCAGCTTGTACTCTAGATGTATTTGCCATTGCTAAAGATTCATTAAATTTCGGTAGGGCTATTGCTGTCAAAATAGCAATAATTGCTACAACAATCATCATTTCAATCAAAGTAAAACCATCTTCACTTGGTTTTAGTTGTTCAATTTTATTCATCATTTTTATCATTCTTTCTCATAATAACTAAAAATTTATAAACCAATATTATTTACCAAATCAAATAAAGGCATAATAATAGCTATAATAAATACTCCCACAATAAAGCCCACACTTATCATCAATATCGGCTCTAATAGTTGCAAACATATCTTTATTGTATTATCTAATTCTTTTTCCCAAAAACTAATTAAATAAGACAATATATCTTTTAACATACCTGTTTTTTCACCAATATCTATGAATTCTTGTAAAATATTTACGCTCAACGAAACTTTAGCAAAAGCATCAGCTAATGAAAAACCTTGCTTTACTAAATTTTGCACCGTTTTTAAATTATCTTGTACTAATATATTGTGATTGCTATTTAACATAATATTTAAAGCTTCATCTATACTAATACCACTTCCCAATAAAAAAATTAGCTGATTAACTATATTTACTAAATAAAACTTTCGTAAGAAATCACCAAATACAGGCACTTTTAATATATACTGCAAAAAAATTAATCTTAATTTATCTTTTTGCCCTACCAAAATAATAGCTATAAAAATTATCAATAACGATACGCATAATTTTATAAAATGAGCCTTTATATTTAAACCTATAGATAAAATAGTTGCTGTTAAATAAGGTAAATCAATATGCATACGTTGAAAAATATCTGCAAATGCTGGAATGACTAAAAAAATCATCAACATAATTACTATTGCTAAAACGCACAATAAAAAAACTGGATAAATACATATTTGCCTTAATTTTTGTTTTAATTCATATTCTTTGGCTAAAAAAACTCCTGTGTCTTTCAAAGATTCTGCTAATAGACCTGTATGTTCTGCTATATTTATTGAACTTATTAAATACGCAGGTAAATTAAAATTTTTTTGCCAAATAGCAGATAAATTTTCACCTTCATTCAAACCTATAATTGTTTTTTCTATAAAATTTTTTATATTTTTATCACGTAAATTATTCTTAACTATTTTTAAAGCCTCTATAATATCTATTCCTGACTCTAAAATAATTGACAATTGCTGGCAAAGTAAAATCACTTGTTTATTAGTAATTTTTTCATCTTTTCCTATGCTTTTTATATATTCTTTTATACTATAGATATCATTATTGTGTATAGCTATTATCAAATATTGTTCTCGCCTTAAATAATCAATCACCTCCAATTTATTATTTGCCACTAAAGAGCCCTTTATTAAATTGCCTTGTTGATAATCTCTTGCTATATAAAAAAATTTAGTCATCATCTTAACCTATATACTTCTTTGCTATTTTTTCATCTATTAATTTAGCTTTAACTAATTTTTCTATATCATCTTGTATAAACTGCATACCATTTTGTCTATTTAATTGCATTTGCGAAATCAACTGTGATAACTGATTTTTACTAATTAAATTTTTTACTGCTGTAGTTGCCAATAAAATATCCATACAACAAACTAAATTCTCATCTATTGTTGGAATTAATTTTTGAATGATAATACTATTTAACGAACTTGCAATCTGCATACTAATAGCTTCTATCTGTTCTTGATTAAAAAAACTTTCCATGCGTATTATCGCTTCTATCACCGAAAAAGCATGTAATGTTCCTAAAACTAGATGACCTGTTTCAGCAGCATTTAAACAAGCTTTCATCGTTTCTGTATCTCTTATTTCTCCCACCATTATCACATCTGGATCTTGTCGCATTGCCATCTTTATAGCTTCACTGAAATTTTCAAAATCTACATGGTATTCTCTTTGATGAATTAATGATTTCTTATTAGTAAATACATATTCTATAGGCTCTTCTAAAGTTATGATATGCTTAGATTTATTTTGATTTATATACTCTATCATAGAAGCTAAAGTCGTTGATTTTCCTGTTCCTGTAGCACCACAAATCAATATTAAACCATTATCATTATGCAAAATATCTCGCAAGACTTTTTGCTGATAAAAATTCTCTATAGGTTTTACATTATCATTTATCAATCTAATAGCCATACCATAGCCTTTATAAATCATATAGATATTTATCCTAAACCTTCTATTATTAAATTCATAAGCATAATCTATCACTTTATTTTGCCTAAATAAGATTTTCTGTGTTTCATTTAATGTATTTTCTATCACTTCCCTAAAATCTTCTCTTGTAAAAAATTCATCTTCCCAAATATTTAACTTATTATTTTGGCGATAATATATATTTTTATCAGTAGTTAAATGAATATCTGACCACTTACACACTATCGCTTTTTGTAAAATTTCTAGGAACTTCATTTATTTGATATACTCCATTTAAAGTTTTCCATACTTCCTGAGCTGTAGTTATGCCCTGTAAAACTTTCATCTTTCCATCATCTAATAAAGATTTAAAATCTGTTAACCTCGCCTCTCGTTTTAAATTCACATCAACATCATCTCTACTGATTAAATATCTCATTTTTTCTGTAGGTCTTAAAATCTCTTGCAAAGCTATTTGACCTAAAAAACCTGTATAATTACAATATTTACACCCCTCTCCCTTATATAAATCCATACCTAAATAAAAATCTTTTCCTAAAAAAAATGCCTCTAAAGAATTTTCACTTGGTTTATAACTAATTTTACATTTAGGGCAAATCTTTCTCACTAATCGCTGTGAGGTCATACCTAATAAAGCAATGCTAAGCATCACAGGACTGACTCCTAAATCTATTAATCTAGCTGGTACACCCAAAGCATTTTTAGTATGCAAAGTAGTTAATACTAAATGACCTGTTAATGCCGTAGTTATCGCTTGCTTAGCTACCACTTCATCTCTTATTTCTCCTATCATTACAATATCTGGATCTTGTCTAAGTGAGGCTTTCAAAGCTACAGCAAAATCCATGCCTGCTTTTTGATTTACCTGCATCTGATTTATACCATCTAGATTTAACTCTACAGGATCTTCAATCGTAATAATATTAGTATCCAATCTATTTAAATAATTTAAACTAGCATAAAGTAAAGTAGATTTTCCAGAATTTACAGGGCCTGTTATCACAATAAGACCACTTGATGCACTTATCATATCTTTAAAATATTTTAAATTCATTTTAGAAAATCCCATTTGATTTAAATTCAACAGATTTTCTTTATTTCCCAATAATCGCAAAACAACTTTTTCACCAAAAAGTACAGGTATAGTAGATATCCTGATATCTATATTTTGAGCAGAAAAAATAAATTTTCCATCTTGTGGCAAACGCTTTTCTGCTATATCTAGATTGCTTATTAATTTCAAATACGATACCAAAAAATTACTGATTTTACTTGAAGCTTTATAAATCAATATCAATTTTCCATCTATTCTATAGCGAATTTGCAAATATTTTTCCTGTGGCTCCAAATGAATATCACTAGCTTGCAGTTTATAGGCATTTTCTAGCAAACAATCTATAAAATCAGCTACAGGTGATTTATTACGATAACCTTGCAATATATTATGTTTACCCTGTAATTGCAAATTTCTCATTATTTTTAATGATAATTGCTCCAAATCCTTTTCTATTTCCATTTACTTCATCTTCGTTTCTAAAATAAAAATAGATGTACAGGCCTCATCTCAATCTCACCCATACATCTATGTTCATAGCGGTCTAAACAAACCTTTATTTATTTTTATTCAAATAATCATGTAACGTTTTCACCATGATATCCACATTTATATCTTTATCAGTCCATAAATGAAGTGCTGCTGCTCCTTGTTCAGCTAACATTCTTTCACCATTTAATATTTTATGCCCATATTCTTTGGCTTCTTGTAAAAATTTTGTTTCAGCAGGGATATATACAATATCATAAACAAACGCAGATTTTCTTACACTTTCCCAATCAACAGGTGGTTTACTATCGATATTACCTTCCATTCCTAAAGGAGTAGTATTTACTAATAAATCAGCTTGAGCTAAATATTGTTTAAATTCTTCACTATGCCAATCGCACACTTTTATATCAACTAAATCATTAAAATCATTTGCTAATAATTGTGCTTTTGCTGGATTTCTAACTGCTAAGATGATATTTTTTATTTCTTGTTTAATCAAGCCACAAACAACTGCTCTACAAGCTCCACCAGCTCCTAAAATCACAGCTGTTTTATCTTTTATTTCCACATTCTCCTTTAGTAATGGATTGATAAAACCAATAGCATCTGTATTATATCCATATAATTTACCATCTTTTATATGTACAGTATTTACAGCTCCTATTAATTTTGCCATCTCATCTATTTCATCTAAATACTGCATGATATTTACTTTATGCGGAATAGTTACATTAAATCCAGTAAAATTTAATGCTTTTAACCCTATTACTGCTTTTTCTAAATCCTCTGGAGCTATCGGCATAGCAATATATGCATAATCAATACCTGCTTCTTGTATAGCTGTATTTTGAATAACTGGCGATAATGAATGTTTTATAGGATAACCGATTACTCCTAAATTTTTTGTTTTTCCTGTAAATACCATAATTTCGCTTCCTTTACTTTAATTTTAAATTTTTTCTTGTAAATTAAAGTTATTACGATATTGAACGGCTTCTGCTATATGTTTATCTTCTATATATTCACTATTATCTAAATCCGCTATAGTCTGCGCCACTTTAATAATCCTATCGTAAGCTCTAGCACTCAATCTCATCTGTTCAAAAACAAGACCTAACATATCTTGTGCCTTAGCTGTTAATTTACAATATGATTTTATCATAGCATGTGACATTTGAGCATTACAAACTATTTTGGCTTGGGCAAATCTTTTTAATTGTATCTGCCTTGCTTGTTCAACACGTTGACGTATCTGCTCTGAAGACTCTGCTTTTTTATCTGTTACAAAATCTTTATATTCCACTCGTGGCACTTGAATTTGTATATCAATTCTATCGAGCAATGGCCCTGATATTTTCTTTGTATAGCGTTTTATTTCATAATCACTACAAGTACAATTGCGTGTATTATCATATTTATAACCACATGGACAAGGATTCATTGAAGCTACCAATATCATTCGTGATGGAAATTTCAAAGAAGCATTTACTCTAGTGATCACTACTTCGCCGTCTTCTAAAGGCTGTCTTAGAGCTTCTAAACTAGCTTTACTGAACTCCGGCAATTCATCTAAGAATAAAACACCATTATGACTTAATGTTACTTCTCCCGGTTTTGGTATAGTACCGCCACCGATGATACCAGCACTAGAAATTGTATGATGTGGACTGCGAAAAGGTCTTTTCGTTACCAATCCACTATCTCTTGATAACAATCCAGCGATACTATAAATCTTAGTTACTTCTAAAGCCTCTTGATATGTCATTTGCGGTAAAATTGTTGCTAAACGCTTGGCAAGCATTGTCTTTCCTGTTCCTGGTGCTCCCACCATCAATACATTATGACCACCTGCTGCCGCTATTTCCAAAGCTTTTTTCGCTAAAAATTGCCCTTGCACATCAGCAAAATCCTCTTTGAATTGCATATCTTGAGATAATCTTTCTTGTCTTTTTGCTGGTTTTAATTTTATCTTTCCTTGTAAAAAATCTATTAACTCTGACAATGTAGCTATAGCATATACTTCAATACTTTCTACCAACAAAGCCTCTTGTTCATTACCTTTAGCTACAAAAAATTTTTTAAACTTAAGCTCTTTACATAAAATAGCCATGGACAAAATTCCTGTTATTGTTTTTACTTGACCATCTAAAGATAATTCAGAAGCTAATAAACTATCACTACAACAATCCTTAGGTAAAAATCCATATGCTTCCAAAAGTGCTATAGCTATCGGTAAATCTAAAGATGAACCATTTTTGCGCAAATCGGCAGGAGCTAAATTTATCGTTACTTTCTTAGGCACTAAATTGACATTTGTATTTCTAATAGCAGGTCGAACTCTTTCTTTAGCTTCTTTTACTGCAACATCTGCTAAACCTACTATTTCAAATTTTGGCAATCCATTTGCTACATCAGCTTCAACTTCTATGAGTACACCATCTATACCTAGTGTTGTTGCCCCATAAGTTTTTGCAAACATAAAATCACCCCATAATATTTTGGGGTGATTTATCAATATCCTTTATATGCAATTTGTTATTAATAAATTATCCCAAATAAAATTTAAACTTCACTTGGTCCTGTCCAACGTTCAAATAAATCATTATCTACATTTAAAGTATCACATATTTTACCTACCAACATATCAACTAATTCTTCAATAGTTTGTGGTCGATGATAAAAACCTGGACATGCTGGCACTATCCTTGCACCTGCATGTGATAATTTCAACATATTTTCTAAATGAATAGCATGTACTGGTGTTTCTCTTGTTACTAAAACGAGCTTACGACCTTCTTTTAAAGTCACATCAGCTGCTCTAGTGAGTAAGTTTCCCGCAATCCCATTTGCTAAAGACCCTAAAGTCTTCATGGAACAAGGTACAATAACCATTGATTCACAAGGAAAAGAACCACTTGCTATTGCACTATCAATTCGATTTACATCATAAATCTTATGAACCATTTGTGTCAATTGAACCATAGTTAAACCACATTCATACTCTAATACTTCAAGCCCTGCTTTTGAAGCCACAAAATGTACTTCAATTCCACTATCAGCAAGGACTTGTATCAATCTATAAGCATAAATCGCACCACTTGCCCCTGATACACCAACAATAATACGTCTTTTTCGCTCAAAATCCTTTGTTTTCAAAGCTCAAACGCTCCTTTCAAATGATTAAAATTCACCTTATTATCATCATAGTGAAATACCTCTATTATATCAAATCTATAATCAAATTCTGCATTAAAATTATCATTTATATATAATTGAGCCGTTTTCATAATTTTTTGTTGTTTTTGATAATCCACAAATTCAGCAGGAAATCCAAATGCAGTATTTTTTCTAGTCTTTACTTCAACAAAAATAATCGTATTTTGCTTTCTTGCTATAATATCTATTTCACCAAATCTACTATGATAATTTCTCGCCAATATTGTATAATTTTTTGCCTTTAAAAACTCTACAGCCTTATTTTCTCCCCATAAGCCCCTATTTTTCATACAAATACCTTATTTCTGCATCACCATTGATTTTATTGGCTCAAATGATTTTCGATGAATTTCACATGGCCCATACTTTCTTAAAGCTTCTAAATGTTCACTTGTTCCATACCCTTTATTTTTAGCAAAGCCATATTGTGGATAAATCTTATCAAATTCATTCATCATTCTATCTCTTTCCACTTTAGCGACAATGGAAGCTGCTGCAATCGAAGCAGATTTTGCATCACCTTTAATTATTGATTGATGATATATATCCAAACTTTCTAAAGGCATAGCATCAATTAATACTGCATCAGGTTTAGGGTTTAATCCATAAATAGCTTCATACATACCATTCATTGCAGCTTGATAAATATTTACTCTATCTATAGTTTTTTCATCAATAATCGCTCTATTTACAGCTATCGCATTTTCCATGATGATATCATAAATTTTTTCACGTGTTGCCTCTGATAATTTCTTAGAGTCATTTATTTTTTCAATAAAAAAATTCTCTGGCAAAATAACACTAGCTACTACTACAGGCCCAGCGAGCGGTCCTCTACCCACTTCATCTACGCCAGCGATTAATTTATAACCATTAGCTCTACATTCATTTTCAAAAGTATATAAATTAGCCACTCGCTGACGTTCTTTCATTTCTCGTTGATAACTTTTATATATACTTTGTACACCTTTACGGGCATCATTTTTTATCGCTGTCAATAATTCGTCATTACACTCTTTAACCATTAAATCTTTTATCTGTTTTATAGACAATTTTTCAATATTCATATGCTTATCTTCTCCTGATTAAATTCTTGGGGTCATCCCCTTTACGAGTAATTAAATAAGACCCTTTTTTGGTATTTCAAGAGAAAAAATCGACAATTTTTAATTTTTTCTATCAAACTTTACTTCTTGATAGGTTTAAGCAACTAAGATTTGATGAAGTGGCACGTCCCACGCTTCAGTTGGAAGCTGTTCGACTTGCTGACATTGATGAGCTAATCCCACAG
>OGRS01000470.1_pt1 | contig 38113 bp, 36 predicted proteins | sample 1553561 | NCBI WGS metagenome assembly OGRS01 (sample SAMEA2580103, study PRJEB22360) | human gut metagenome | biome: human gut; feature: human-associated habitat; material: faeces | place: Denmark | collected 2008/2010
TATATTTAAGCAAAGATAATTTCATTTTAATTTCATATATGAAAATTATTTTATAAATTTCTTATTGAAGTTTTTGGTTTTTTTGAGTATATTTAAATTATAAGATAAAATTAAATTATTGAGTTTACATATGATATAAAATTAGGAGGTTTATTATGTTAAAGAAAAGTGAAATCTTAAATAAAATAACTGAAATTGGAATAGTTGCAGTTGTTAGAAGTGAAACTATTGCTGAAGGAATCAGAATTTCTAAAGCTTGTGTTGAAGGAGGAATCCCTGCTATTGAAGTTACATATACAGTTCCTGGAGCTACTGAAGTTATTAAAGCTCTTAAAGAAGAATTTACTCCAGATCAATTAGTAATCGGAGCTGGAACAGTATTAGATGCTGCTACTGCAAGAATCGCTATCCTAGCTGGAGCTGAATTTATCGTTTCTCCTGCTTTTGATGAAGAAACTGCTAAATTATGTAACCTATACCAAGTACCATATATGCCTGGATGTATGACTATCACTGAAATGACTAAAGCTATGCAATATGGATCAGACATCATCAAATTATTCCCTGGAAGTGCTTTCGGACCATCATTTGTTAAAGCTGTTAAAGCTCCTCTTCCTCAAGCTAATATCATGCCTACAGGTGGAGTAAGCTTAGATAACATCGAAGAATGGTTTAAAAATGGTGTTGTAGCTGTTGGTGCTGGAGGAAAACTTGCTTCTGGTTCAACTGAAGATATCATTGCTACTGCAAAAGCTTTTGTTTCAAAAATCAGAGAAATAAAAAATAAATAATTAAAGGATGGCCTACAATGGAAAAAATATTTGATTTTAAAAATAGAGAATTTGGATTAGCTTGTAGTGGAGAACTTTTATTAAGACTTTCTCCTGTAAATAATGAACTACTTGTTCAAGGAACTCTTTTAGAAAAAAATATCGGTGGTGCAGAATTTAACGTAGCAACTGGAGTTTCTTCTCTTGGAGTAAAAAGTACTCTTATCACTAAACTACCAGAAAACGAACTTGGAAGATATGCAAAAAGAGTTATAAACTCTAATGGAGTAGATAGCAGCTTTATAGTTGATGATAACTCACTTTACAAACGTCTTGCTATATACTTCTATGAATATGGAGCATCTCCTAGAAAACCAAATGTTACTTATGATAGACATGATTCATCTTTCCAATTCTTAGAAGCTGATGAATTAGATAAATCAATCTATGATAAATGTGAAATCTTCCACACAAGTGGAATCAGTCTTGGACTTTGTGAAAAATCTAAACAACTTACTAAAGATTTAATTAAAAACTTCAAAGAAAAAGGTGGATTAGTTTCTTTTGACGTAAACTTTAGAAGAAATCTTTGGGGAGATGAGCAAAATGCTAGAGTTGAAATAGAAAAAATACTTCCTTCTATTGATATTCTATTTGCATCTGAAGAAACATTTAGAAAGATGTTTAAAGAAACTGGAGATCTTAAAGAGATTATGAGAAACTTTGCTGAAAAGCATGATCTTGCTTTAATTGCATCTACTCAAAGAACTGTAAACTCTCCAAAATCTCACAACTTCACATCTATTATCTACAATAGAAAAGAAGATAAATTCTACTTCGAAAAACCATATGAAAATATAGAAATCGTAGATAGAATTGGAAGTGGAGATGCTTATGTTGCAGGAGTTCTTTATGGAATTTTAAAATATAACGACACTGAAAAAGCATTAAAATATGGAAATGCTTGTGGAGCTGTAAAAAATACTATCGTTGGAGATAATAACTGTGCTGGAGCTAACCTTATTGAAGGAATCATAGCTGATCATGAATTTGGAAGCACAAGTGAAATGAATAGATAATTTGCCCACTTATCTTTAATAAAGTTAATATAAACAAAAAAACTCAGATTAATTCTGAGTTTTTTTGTTATAGTTAGATTTATTTATTTTTTTCAAAATACTCTTTTCCTTTGAAATAGAAAACTAATGAAAATACTATTATTATCATTCCTGCTACTGTATTAAATGTTGGTACTTCATCTGGAAGCATTATCCAGCTTAAAATAGCTCCTAAAATTGGATTGATTAATCTACACATATTTACTTCTGAAACCTTTGTATTTTTATCTTGAAGAGCTATAAACCAGAAACTAAATGCAAATACTGAAACAAAAACTAAAATTCCTAAACTTAAATAAAATCCCATAGGTTTTCCTATAAATTGTTTGTATCCCTCTATTGCTACTCCTGTTACATATAGTAAGAATCCCCCAAAGAACATTTGAACAGCATTTAAAAATACAGGATCAATATTTGCTTTGTACTCTGCTACTTTAATTGCTGAATATCCTTGAAAAATTATATTCATAAATAGAAGTCCTATACCTACAAGCCCAATTCCATTAATAGAGTATCCTCCACTTTTTACTCCTATTATCATTAATAAACCAACTAAACTTATTAAGATACTAATCACTTTATGCTTGTTTAGCTTATCATGCTTTGTCATAATGTGACTTAAAATAATATTTACAAAAGGAGTTGTTCCCATTATTATAGATGAAATAGCTCCATCAACTAAGTTTACCCCTATATAAAATGCTGCATACCCTAAGAAGATATTTACTAAAGTTAGTAATGTAAATAACTTACTATTTTTTCTAACTTCTTCCCACATGCCTTTATGCCAAGTATATGCCAAAAGTATTATCCCTACTGATGTAAATCTCAATCCAGCAAAGTTCATTGGTGTCATATCATAACTTAAACCTGTTTTAATTACAGGGTTTACTATTGCCCATAAAATTGATGCAAGTATTGCATAAAGCAAACCTTTTTTCTTAAACATTTTTCTATTCCCCCTTTAATTTTTATACATTTTTATATTTTAACCTAATTATCAGAATATGGCAACTTTAAAAATCTTTTTGTAGTTCCATATATGAAAAAAGCATAGTCAAACGACTATGCTTTCTACTATATTTATATATAAAACATCTTGGGGAAAGATTTATTTATGTATTTATAATAATCTTTTCTTGTGTCAAAAATGTTACAATTTTTTTTAATTATTATATTAATAATCAAATTGTCTGTAATATCTTCTGATATCTAAGCTATGTTTTGTATTATCTTCAAAATGGAAAGCCATACGATCAACTAACACAGTAGATGCAATTGTTGGTGCAATTATCCAACGATATTTTTCATCAATACCTTTTAATTCAAAGTCTTGTGTATCAATTACTGTTAATTTATCTGTATAATTTCTTAAGAATTTCTCTGCTCTTTCATCTAACACACGAGTTTTTCCAGCACCTTTTACTAAGAATACACAAACATCTTTTTCTACAATCTCAAGAGTTCCATGGAAAAATTCAGCACTTGTTACTGACTTAGTTCTAATCCATTGCATCTCTTCTAATAGACACATTGAGAATAGGTAAGTTTCTCCCCAAACTTCTCCTCCACCTACCCAAATCATATATGGTTCATTGTAGTATTTTTTACCTGCTTCTTTTGCAATTGGATCAAATTTATATTTTGCTTCTAATAGATTTTCTGGTAGTGTCATTAATTGATCTGCAAATTCATCATAATCATCAAAATCTCCATTGTTTTTCATCAATCTAAAGAATAACCAGAATAATAACATGTATTCATATTCTACTCCATTTTCATGTCTCATAGGAATTGTATAATCAGAGTTTTTAGCTAGTGGAGATTCTGGATTTTTAGTACAACAAATAACTCTTATTCCATTTTCTTTACAATGTTTTGCTATTGCTACTGTTTCTTTTGTATCTCCAGATTTTGATAGTGTAATTACTATTGAATCTTTTGATAATGATTTATGCCCTCTATTTAATAATTCAGCTGCTTGCTCTACAAATACAGGCTTTTCAGTTACTTGTTTTGCCATTTCTCCCATAGCTAACATTGGAGCTAAACTTCCACCTACAGCTGTAAAAAATATATTTTTATATCCTTGTTTTGATACTTCATCTGCTACTTTTTCAGCTATTGGACGAGCCTCTCTTATTAGATCAGCACTTGTTCTATATTCCTTTTCATTAAATTTTAACATTTCAGCATATTTTGACATTTTCTTCCTCCTTAAATTTATTTTATATTTTTAAATTTTACTTTTTAAAACTTTATCAAAATCATCAAAAATTCTAATACCTAAATTTATTCCTTTAAAAGTAGCTATTTTATAACTCATTAATTGAATTGGAACAACCAATAACAATAATACTAAGTGTTCATCAATTTTTTCTTCTAAAGAAATATTTATATCCCCATTATTTAGCCCAATTAAAATTGACTTTTTAATATAAGAGTCCATATACTCTCTTAAATTTTTCATCCTATTTTTTAATTTCCCATCGTTTTCTAAATAAAATATAATATGATTTTTATTAGCTTCTAAATATGGTCCATGCATATAAGCTTCTAATTCAAATCCTTGTGATGGACATCTAACAGTCTCAGTAAATTTTGTCTCAAACTCTTTTGCTACTCCTAAAGCTCCACCATATCCTATTGCAACAAATCTATCTGTTGCTTTTAAAATCTCTTTATTTTCTTCAAAATAATCTTCACTTATTTCAATTACTTTTGGAATATAGTTAATTATTTTTTCTAACTCTTTTAAATAACTCTCAAACTTTTCTTTAGAAATATTTTTTCTACTTTCACCCAAAAATATTCCCAACAAGAAAATATTTAATAATGTTGCAGAAAATCCCTTAGTTACAAACCCAACTTTCTCTATTCCAAAGTTTAAATTTAAAATCAAATCTGAATATTCTATAACTGGACTTTCATTATCTGAAGTTATAGTTAAAGTTTTTATTTTAGAATTTTCCTTTATATATTTTAAGGCTTCTATTGTAGAACTGCTTTTTCCACTTTGGGTTATAGCAATTACCAAGTCTAAATCACTATCTATTTTTTCATAGTTATAAAAGTTAAAAGGCTCTTTTATATCTATAAAACAATCTAAAATATCTTCTAAAAAATATTTTGTTGTCTGAGCTGCATTCATAGATGAACCAGTAGCTAAGATTAAAACTCTCTTTATAGCTTTTGTTCCTAATTCATCTATAACTTTAGAATTGCTTTCCCTAAATTCTTTCAATATTTTTAGTAATACTTCTTTTTCTTCATAAATATTAGATAGCATTGTTTCCATAGCTTACCTCTCTAATTTAAATTAGAATATTCCAATAAGAGAACCGATGATTCCTACTATTGCCATTCCTAGTAATATCATTAATGGTTTTACTTTTTTACCAAGAAGATAATAAACAGCTCCAAAGGCTCCTAGTTGTAATATACCTGGCATAATATCATTCAATATTCCTTGAACTTCAATTTTATTTTCTCCACTAACAAAACTTAATGGTGTGCTAATGTCTATCATTCTAGCAGCCATAGCCCCTATAACTACTAATCCTAAAATCGAAGCTCCAAATGTTAACTTTTCCATAGTTCCATTTTTTTGTAATTTACTTAAGAACTCTATTCCCAATTTATATCCTAATTTTACAAGTAAAAATCTTATTATTATGTGTGGTACATTAAAGATAAATAAGAATAATATTGGCCCTAAAGCATTTCCTTGTAATGATAAAGATGTTCCTATTCCTGTTGCAATTAATCTTAAAGTTCCCCAGAAAAATGAATCTCCTATTCCTGAAAGTGGTCCCATCAATGCTGTTTTAATATTATTTATAGAGTTTTCATCAAAATCTTCAACTTCAGAATTTTCTTTCTCCATTGCAGCAGAAATTCCTAACATTAAAGTTACTATATGAGGTGTCATATTGAAAAACTCCAAGTGTCTTTTTAAGGCTCTTTTAAGTCCCTCTTTATTATCTTTATATAGTTTTTCTAAAACTGGAATAATAGCATAAATATATCCCAAATTCATCTGTCTTTCATAGTTCCAAGAAAACTCCATTTGGAACGATCTCCAAAATACTCTTGTTAATTCTTTATCTATATTTTTTTCAGAATTAGAAGTCTTCATCTTCTTCCACCTCACTTTCTTCTACTGCCTTTGCTCCACGTAATTGAACTCCATCTTTTAAATTAACAACTATTACAGCTAATATACCTCCAAAAATTGCTATTCCTGTTAGTGGAACTCCAGTATATACAGCTATTGCAAACCCTAAGAAGAAATATGGAGCAACTGTTTTATTTAATAGAAGTCTTGCTAACATTGCAAATCCTAATGCTGGTATTATTCCTGTTGCTACAGCTAATCCTCTTTGCACAAATTCAGGAATAGAATTTAATATAGTTGAAATTACATTACTTCCTAGTAAATATGAGAAGAAAACTATTAGTGCTAACATTAATGAAAGTCCAAATCCTGATATTAACTGCATTCTTTCAATACCTCTACAATTTCCTTCCTCTGCATAAGCATCTGCCTTGTGAGCTAACATAGGAATTATTATTCCTAGATAAACATTTTTTAAAATTAGAGTAAAAGTTGCTATAGGTAAAGCCAATAGTAAAACTGTTTCCACTCCTGATTTAGAAGCTATTGCAAAGGCTACCCCTAAAATACCTCCTGTTACAACATCTGGTGGAATTGCTCCTCCTACTGAAAACGATCCTATAAAAGCAAGTTCTAAAGTAGCTCCCATTATTACCCCAGCTTTTATATCTCCCATTACTATTCCTGTAAATAGCCCTGTTACAATAGGTCTTGAAATTAAACTTGTTCCTAAAGCAAATTCACTTTGTGCTATAAAAGCTATCATTCCCAAAAGAAATGCTTGTAACATTTTTCTCCCTCCTTTTCTATTTTATGTTTTTTATAAATAAATCTTATTATCTCCTGGTAGTTGTCTAATTTCAACCTCTACTCCTTGTGATTCTAACTCTTTTATCATCTTTTCTTCTTCTTCTAAAAGATTTATAGTTTTTGAAATATTTCTACTTCCCTCTCTTGGTTTTATTCCACCTAGATTAACTTGTTTTATTTGTTTTACATTTGAAACTATTTTATAAGCATCTTCTACTGATTCAACAACTATAAATAACTTATACTTATCAGTTACTCCTGAATTCAAAGCTTCTATTGCTGCTTTGATATCTTTAATAACTAATTTTACTCCCTGTGGTTTTGCTAATTTCATTGTTGTCTTTCTTAGCTCATCTCCTGCTACTGCATCATTTGCTATTAGTATACAATCAGCTCCTAATGTTTGTGTCCATGAAAAAGCAACTTGTCCATGTAATAATCTGTGATCTACTCTTAATAAAAGTATCATTTTTTCCTCCTAAAACGTTTTTTATTTAAATTAAAATTCTTCATCTTCCATTTGATTTTCTTTTTCTAACTCTAAATTTCCATATTTTACAGATTCTTTTGAATTAATTATTGAGTTTTCTATTAATTCTTTTGCATTGTTATACTCTTCTTGTTCTCCTAAAAGTTCTAATATTAATGATAAATTTAATCCCGAAATAACATGTAAATTTTTATTACTAGGAATTTTTTCCATAAAGGCATTGTTAACACTTCCACCAAATATATCTGTTACTACTATTATCTCTTTATCTTTATATTGAAGTAACATTCTATCTATCTCTTTGGCTAAGTTAAAATCTTCTTTAGTATAGCATGGTAGTGACTCCAAATTCTCAAACTTTCCTAAGATGATACCTATTGAATTTTCTATCCCTTTGGCAAAATTCCCATGTGTAGCTATTATAAATTGAAACATTTAGTTTACCCCCTGTACCTTTTATCATAAATTAACACACTATTATTCTGGTGTCAATTTTTTTAGTTTTATCGTTAATTCGTAGTTAATGTTTTTATATTTATATGCTATAATATTGTTAAAACAAATATTTTTCAATCATCAACGAATTAATATTTTGTTTTTTTTCGTTTATTATAACAACTATTTTTACTATAAAGGAGATGAGAGATATAAAAGAAAATAAAATTTCTAATAATTTTTTTAATTTTTCAACTTTTTTCAATACTGAAATATTATTTACTAAAAGATTTTCAAAAAATGATATTCTTTTTAAGCAATTTTTAATAAAACATATTGTAACAACTGATGAAAAAAAATTAGAAATAAAAGAGAATGAAATAAAAAAAATAATTTCTCTCCCTCATGGAGAAACTGTTGACTCTTTTTTATCAAAATTTTGTTCTAAAAGAATTGTTATCTACTATGGAAAATCTAAACTTAATCCCTATGAACTATCTTTAAGTATTGTTGCTTCCTATTTAAAAATTGAAGATAGGTATAAAATTAAAATAAGTGATGATTTTTATAAGATATTTAACTCTGAAAAAAATGATTTTAAACTTTTCTATTTAAATATTTTATTAAGTTTTTCCAACACAATTAGTAGAAATCTATTTAATCTATTAAAAAGTATATCTAATGAAGCTTTTCTTGAGATTTCATTAGAGGAGTTAAAAAGTTATTTAAATATAGAGGAATCTTATGATCGTTTCTTTGATTTTGAACATAAAATTCTTGTTCCAGCTTTGAAAGAAATTGAAGAGTTTTTACTATATAAAGTTGAGTACTCAAAAATTAAAGAATCTAATAGTAAAAATAGTAAAATTAAGGGGATTCGTTTTGATATAATTCAAACTGCAGATAACAATAGAGAAAAGAATCTAACTTTACTTTTTGAATTATTTAATCCTTTTGCTAAAAACGAAAAGCTATTACAAGAGTTTATAACAAAACAATCTTTCTTTTATAGTTTCAATTATTTAAAAAGAAATATTGAATATTCTCTACTACATAGTTGTAAAAATTTAGATAGTTTTTTAATTGAGTCCATTGAAAAAGATTATGTTAATACTAGATTTAAAACTAAGTTTAAAAATTTTTCAAAACAATATACTCTTATTTCAAATCTAAATCAAAATTTTACATCATTAGATGATTTTAGGGATAATATTTTTAAAGAGATTGATAAAAAGAAATTAAGTGAACTATCAATTTTAGTTAAATTTATGAAAAGTTCCTTTCAATTGTTTAGAAATAACTTTTTAACAAATGAGGCTTTAAATAAAAATGAAATTTATAAAACTTTCTATACTAATTTTCAAGAAAATAATGAATTTACATTTGAAAATAAACATCTATTACTTATAGCAGAGTTTAATGATACATGTTGTGAAAGTTATTTTGCTATTTTTAAAAAATAAATTTTAAAAAAAGAGGCTTGAAATATTATCAAGCCTCTTTTAAGATTATTCTTTTAATTTTTGCTTTCTATTTCTTTAAAGTTTTAAAGAATCCTATTGTACATAGAGCTGAAACAACTATACCACAAACAAGTCCAATCATTTCAATAGTAGCAACTGGTGTTCCTTGGAAGAATCTTACAAATCCTTCTGGAGCTATAATAATATAATCTGTAACTACTACTGTCATAAATATTGCTGGTATAAGAGCAATCTTATAATTTTTACCATTGTTATTTAAGTATTTAGCTGCTGCCCATAATGCTATTGTTGCTAATGTTTGGTTAGACCAGCTGAAATATCTCCATAGAATGTTGAAATCTATAAAGCATAGTGCTACTCCAACTACGAATAGAGGAATTGCAACAATAAATCTATTAACTATAGGTCCTTGTTTATATTTAATAGTATCTGCTATTGTAAGTCTTGCACTTCTAAATGCTGTATCTCCTGAAGTTATTGGACAAGCAACAACTCCTAATAGTGCTAAAGCTCCTCCAACTTTTCCTAATACTGTATTAGAAATCTTATTAACTACAACAGCTGCTCCACCATGTCCTAATGCTTCTCCTAATCCCGGTGTTCCACCAAAGAAGCTCATTGCTGCTGCTGCCCATACTAATGCAACTATTCCTTCAGATATCATTGCACCATAGAATACTTTTCTTCCTTCTCTTTCATTTTGAATACATCTTGCCATCATAGGTGATTGTGTTGCATGGAATCCTGAAATTGCTCCACAAGCTATTGAGATACAAAGATAAGGAAATACTGATTGTCCTTTTGGATGGAAGTTATGGAAAGCTATTTCAGGAATATCATATCCTTGAACTACTATTCCAATTCCTATTCCAACAGCCATTATTAATAATGCTATACCAAATATTGGATAGATTCTACCAATAATCTTATCTACTGGAAGAACTGTTGCTGCTAAGTAATAAATAATAATAATTCCTATAAGAACCATTTTATCTATTCCTGTTAAATCATTTAGTATTGCTGCTGGACTTGTTATAAATACAACTCCTACAAGAACTAGAAGAACTATTGAGAAAACTACCATAAGTTTTCTTGCCCCTTCTCCTAAATTTTCTCCAACCAATTCAGATACACTTGCTCCATCTTTTCTCAATGACATCATTCCAATTAAGAAGTCATGGACTGATCCTGCAAATATACATCCAAATACTATCCAAATAAATGCTGCTGGTCCCCACATAGCCCCTGCTACAGCTCCAAATATTGGTCCTGTACCTGCTATATTAAGAAATTGAATCAAAAATGCTTTTTTCCAATCCATCTCAACATAATCCACTCCATCACTTAATCTTTTAGCTGGGGTATCTCTATTTGGATCTGGTCCAAATATTCCATCTACGATTTTACCATAAATCATATATCCTACAATTAAAGCTATAATTGATACAATAAAACTTACCATATAAATCTAACCTCCATTTTATTTAATTAAACTTATTCTTATACAACTATATGATACAAAAAATATTCAAAAAAAAGATCACTTGTTCTTTAAAAGGTTAAATCCAATACTTAAAATGCAAAATTCAATCCTCAAATACCACTTTTTATCTTTATTTTTTTATGATATAATTTTCATAGCTGTGTAGGAGGTAGAATTTTGTTTAAATTAATTAGTCATCTTTTTAATAACTTAGGTTACATTATTGCTATTGCTTTTTTCTTTACAAAGCTAAAAAGAGCCAAAGATATATTCACTCATAAAAAATACTCTAAAAAAGATGTTTTTATTCTTTCATGTTTCTTTTCAATTTTAGCAATTATTGGTACATATACTGGTGCAGATTATCGTGGTGCTATTGTTAATGTAAGAAATATTGGTGTTGTGGTTGGTGGAATTTTAGCTGGACCAGAAGTTGGAATACTTGCTGGATTTATTGCAGGACTTCATCGACTTTTCATAGATGTAGATCCAATTACTACTATCCCTTGTGCTACTGCTACTATGATTGGAGGATTTATCACAGCATATCTATATAAAAAATGTAATGAGAAAAACTTCTATTTATATGGGTTTCTTGGAGGATTTTTAGTTGAAAATCTCAGCATGCTACTTATTTTAGTTATGGGAAAAGATTTTGAACTGGCAAAGGATATTGTTTCAAACATATATTTTCCAATGATTTTAGCTAATGCAGTGGGAGTTTCTATTGTTTTACTTATTATTCAAGATATTATTGAGGAGAAGGATATTATAGCTGGAAAACAAGCTAAACTTTCCCTTGAAATTGCTAATAAAACTCTACCTTATTTTAGAAATGGAGAATCTTTAAATGAGGTGTGTAAAATTATATCTGACTCTTTAGGAGCAAAAGCAGTAGTAATTACCAATGAAAAATATATCACTGCTAGCTATTCAACATCTGAAGATTTTAAAATTGCTCATACAGATATAAAAAGTGAAGTTACTAAAAAGGTTCTAAAAACTGGAAAAATCTGTATAATTGGACAATGTGATGATGTTAAATATTTTCAATGTGTCACTGGAAAAATTAAATCTTGTATAATATCCCCTCTATTTCAAGGGGATAAAGTTTCTGGAACTTTAAAAATATATTTTGATACAAAAGAAAATGTAACTGCCTCAAATCAATATTTAGTTGAGGGATTATCTCTACTTATCTCCACTCAATTAGAATTAAGTAGTGTTGAAAATCTTAAAACTATGGCAAAGGAAGCTGAGTTAAAAGCTCTACAAACTCAAATTAATCCACATTTTCTTTTTAATGCTCTACATACTACATCTTTCTTTGTAAGAAAAGATCCTAATAAAGCTAGAGAGATTATTATAGATCTTTCAACATATTTAAGGTATAACCTTGAAAATTCTTGCAAATTAGTACCACTTGAGATGGAGTTAGAGCAAGTTAAGGCATATTTTAATATTGAAAAAGCTCGTTTTGGAGATAAAATTTCTCTAAATATAGATGTAGATGAAAATATTAAAAATATCAGCATCCCTAGTCTTATTATTCAACCTCTTGTTGAAAATAGCATAAAACATGGATTATTAAAAAAGCGTGAAGGTGGATTTGTAAATATAATAGCCAAGAAAGAGAATAAAGATTGTCTCATAACAATAGAGGATAACGGTGTTGGAATTGATCAAAAGATCATTGATAATTTAGATGATAGAATAGATAAGAATATTGGACTAAAAAATGTCCATAATAGAATTAAACTAATATATGGTAAGGGTCTTGTTGTTGAAAAATTAGAAACTGGAACAAAAATATCCTTTTATATTGAATAGGAGGTTTTAATGGTTAAATGTGTAATAGTTGAAGATGAGTTTCCAGCTAGAGAAGAGCTGAAATTCTTTATTGAAAACCATGATGGAATAGAGTTAGAAAGAGAGTTTGAAAATCCACTTGATGCTTTAAAATATCTTCAAGATAATAAAACTGATGTGGTTTTTTTAGATATAAATATGCCTGAATTAGATGGTATGAGCCTTGGAAAAATATTGTCAAAGTTAGATGAAAATCTAAAAATAATTTTTATCACAGCATATAGAGATTATGCTCCTGAAGCTTTTGAGATAAAAGCCTTTGATTATCTTTTAAAACCTTATTCTGATAAGAGAATAAATGAAGTATTAGATAATCTTACAAAATTTAAAGAGCATGAGCATATAAAAGAGGTCAGTCAAATAAATAAGATCACTGTAACTTCTGATGAAAAGATGTTTGTTATCTCTATTGATGATATATATTATATTGAAGCTGGAGAAAAAGAGAGTATAATCCATACAAAAGATCACTCTTATTCATCTAAAATAAAAATCTCTAAATGGGAAGAACTTCTTCCTATGTGGAAATTTTATAGAACTCATAGATCATATATTGTTAATCTGGACAAGATAACCGAGGTAGAACCTTGGTTTAATGGAACTTATATTTTAAAGATTCAAGATCTAAAATTTAAAGTTCCTGTAAGTCGTAATAATATTAAAGAGTTTAAAGAGATGTTGGTTATTAAATAACAAAAAAGACATAGAGTTTTCTATGTCTTTTTTGTATATCTATATATAAAACATCTTGGGGAAAGATTTATTATGCCTTAATAATAACAGATATTTATGTCAATTTTGTTACAATATTTTAAAAACTAAAATATAAAAGAGGCTATAAAAATAGCCTCTTAAATATCTTATTTATTTACTTTTACTCCAAAAGAAACTTTTTCTCCATTTACATTAAAATCAGCTGTAAATCCATCTATTTCTCCAAATACTATCTCATCTGTTAAAGTATCATGTTTAATTTCCTCTGCATTTCTAGTAATAATATCTTTTATCTTATCATTATCTTTTTCATAAAGAACGATGTGATCCATTACATCAAAGTTAGCTTCTTTACGCATAGATTGGATTTTACTGATAACTTCTCTTACAAATCCCTCTTCTATTAATTCAGGAGTAAGTTTTGTATCAAGAATAACAGTAACTCCTCTATCTTCTAAAGGCATATATCCTTCAGTTTGAGCAGTATCTATTAAAAGATCTTCTGGTGCTAAAGGTGCTTCTGTTCCATCAGAAAGTTGTAGTTTAAGAACTCCTGTTGTATCAAGTTCTTTTTTAGCTTTACTTCCATCAATTTCAGCTAATAGAGTACGAATCTCATTAACTTTTTTACCATATCTTTGTCCTAAAGTTTTTAGTTGTGGTTTAAATGTATATGAAGTAAATTGTGAAGCATCATCTATAAAGTGGATCTCTTTAATATTTAGTTCCTCTTTAATTATATTTTGATATAGCTCTCCAACTACATTTTCAGCTTTTACATAGATATTAGCTATTGGTTGTCTATTTTTAATGTTAGCTGCATTTCTTGCTGCTCTTCCTAAAGTTACAACTTGTAATACCTCTTCCATATTATCTTCAAGTTCTTTATCAATCATTGATTCATCAACTGTTGGATAATCAGTTAAGTGAATACTTTCAGGAGCATTTTTATCTACACTGCAAACTAGGTTTTGATAGATCTCCTCTGTCATAAATGGAATCATTGGAGCTGCTGTTTTACAGATAGTAACTAATGCTGTGTAAAGAGTCATATAAGCAGTGATCTTATCATCTGTCATATCTTGTACCCAGAAACGCTCTCTACTTCTTCTTACATACCAGTTACTTAATTCATCAACAAAATCTTGTAGAAGTCTAGCTGCTTCTAATAGTTTGTAATCAGCTAAGTTTTCATCTACACCTTTTACAACTGTATTTAATTTTGAAAGTAGCCATCTGTCCATTACAGTTAATTTTTCTTTATCTAGTGTATATTTTGTAGGATCAAATTGATCTATCTCAGCATATAGAACATAGAAAGCATAAGTGTTCCATAGTGTTGACATAAATTTACGTTGTCCCTCTAATACAGCTTTTCCGTGGAATCTATTTGGTAACCAAGGAGCTGAGTTAATATAGAAATACCAACGAATTGCATCTGCTCCATAAGTTGCTAGTGCTTCAAATGGATCTACTGCATTTCCTTTAGATTTAGACATTTTTTGTCCATTCTCATCTTGAACGTGTCCTAAAACAATTACATTTTTATATGGTGCTTTGTTAAATATCAAAGTAGATATTGCAAGAAGTGAATAGAACCATCCTCTTGTTTGGTCAACTGCCTCTGATATAAAGTCAGCAGGGAATTGTTTTTCAAATAGATCTTGATTTTCAAATGGATAGTGGTGTTGAGCAAAAGGCATTGATCCTGAGTCAAACCAACAGTCAATTACTTCTGACACTCTATGCATTTGTTTTCCACAGTGAGGACAAGTAATAGTTACAGCATCAATATATGGACGGTGTAACTCTATATTATCTGGACAGTTAGGTGACATAGATTTTAATTCAGCTATACTTCCTATTGCATGTTTATGTCCACATTCACACTCCCAAACGTTTAGTGGAGTTCCCCAATATCTATCTCTACTGATACCCCAGTCTTGAACATTTTCTAACCAATCTCCAAAACGTCCTTTTCCTATTGTTTTTGGTATCCAGTTAATTGTATTGTTATTTCTGATAAGATCATCTTTTACAGCTGTCATTTTGATGAACCATGATTCTCTTGCATAATAGATAAGAGGTGTGTCACATCTCCAGCAATGAGGGTAGTTATGTTCAAATGATGGAGCATCAAATAGTAATCCTCTTGTTTCTAGATCTATTAAGATAGGTTTATCTGCTTTTTTACAGAAAGTTCCAGCCCAAGGACTTTCTTTTGTCATCTCCCCTTTAGCATCAACTAATTGAACAAATGGTAAGTCATATTTTCTTCCAACATTGGCGTCGTCTTCCCCGAATGCAGGTGCAATATGAACTACTCCAGTTCCATCTGTAAGTGTTACATAATCATCACAAGTTACAAACCAACATTTTTTGTCTGGTGATACAAAACCAAATAGTGGTTCATACTCTTTATATTCTAAATCTTTTCCTACGTAAGTTTCAAGAATTTCATAATCCTCTTTAAGTACAGTTGCTACTAAAGCTTCTGCCATGTAGTAAGTATATTCTCCATGTTTTACTTTTACATAAGTTTCTTTAGGGTTTACACAAAGAGCTACGTTTGAAGGTAGAGTCCAAGGAGTAGTTGTCCATGCTAAGATATAAGCATCTTCACCTTTAACTTTAAATCTAACAATAGCTGATTTTTCTTTTACATCTTTATATCCTTGAGCAACCTCGTGGCTTGATAGAGGAGTTCCACATCTTGGGCAGTAAGGTACTATTTTAAATCCTTTATATAGTAATCCCTTTTCCCAAATTTGTTTTAATGCCCACCATTCAGATTCGATAAAGTTATTATCATATGTTACATATGGTTTCTCCATATCTGCCCAGAATCCTACAGTTCCAGAGAAATCTTCCCACATGCTTTTATATTTCCATACACTTTTTTTACACTCATTGATGAATGGTTCAAGTCCATAATTTTCAATTTGATCTTTACCATTGATTCCTAGTAGTTTTTCTACTTCTAGTTCTACTGGAAGTCCATGTGTATCCCATCCAGCTTTTCTAGGTACATCATAACCTTTCATTGTTCTATATCTAGGGATCATATCTTTAATAACACGAGTTAAAACATGCCCTATATGAGGCTTTCCATTAGCTGTAGGTGGTCCATCATAGAATGTATAAGTCTTATCCCCTTTTCTTAAATCTAAGCTTTTTTCAAAAATTTTGTTTTCTTTCCAAAATTTTTCAATTTCTTTTTCTCTCTCTACAAAATTAAGATTTGTAGACACCTTTTTGTACATAAAAACCTCCTAATATAAAGTTTATATTAATTTTATTTCTACCTATAAAAAAAAGGCAACCTGTGGTTGCCCTTATCTACTAATTTTCATTAAGAAATAACATATACAACGCCACATTAACAATATCTATAATATTTTATTTTGAACATATTATTGATATTATTATTATAGCCTTTCTATATCCCATCTCTTTTCTCCCCTTTTATTTTTCTAAATACAATATATCACATATCCCTTATAAAAGCAAGGGGTGAGTAATATATAATCTAAAAAAATACTACTACTATATCACTTTTTAATATAATTTCACTTAAAATTTAGGAAACTCCTTTGCCTCTTTTATAAATTCAACTAAAGTTTCAATTTTCACCTTTGGATGATTTGATGAAACTCCAACTATTGCCCCCTCTACAATAGGAGCATCTACTATCTCAACTCTTATCTCATCCTTTAATGCCTCTTTAGCTTTCTCTGCATTTAATACAGAACTTCCAAGATCACAAAGAACTACTACTCCATCTCCTTGGTCTGCACTTTTTATAGCTCTTGAAATTATCTGTGGACAAGTTCCATAGTTTCCTTCTTTATCAATTCCTCCACCATTAACTAGGTGGAAATCACTATTTTTTAACTCTAAACAGAAATTTATAATTTCCTGTGATAATTTTGGATTGTGTGCAACTACTACTATTCCTACCATTGTTTCCCCCATAGAAATTTTCGACATATTTTATTACTATTTTATATACCTCGTTTTTATTATTTGTCAAGATTTGATACTTTTCACTTCATAAATGTATCAATTATATTATAACATAAATAGAATATATAGTAACTATTTTTTTGTAAAAAAATAAGAGAAAATACTGAAAGTACCTTCTCTTACAAACTTTTAATTTCTATTTTTTAACTTGCTAACTGAATATCTTTATTTTCCTGTTTTTTTATTATTTTATCAAATAAAATCTCTAAATATCTGAAAGTATAGTCAAGATTGTATGTTTTTATACTGATATTTTTTCCATTATATTTAAAATCAATATAGAAAATTTTATTTTCTGAGTGTACATCACATATTAATTTAACATTTTTAAATGATGTCTCCCATTTTTTATTTTTTATCAATATTTTCATAACGCTCCCTCCTATATTATATATAATTATAGATAGCCTATATTTAATTATATATTAGAATAAAATTTGCTTTTTGTCAATATATTTTATTTTCTCTTTATTTATGTTATACTTACCTCGCACAACAAACGTACGTTCGATAAAGTGAGCTACGGCTATGGCTAAATTAAATAAAATCAAACCAGATACTATATTAAAAAACTTCTGGAAAAATAATGACCGATTTGCTGATCTTTTTAATGCTTTCTATATTTGGCTGGTGTCACGCCCATCACGCTTTTAAATGCGGATGAAAATTTTCCTGGATTTTCGTATCCCATTTTCAATGCAATTTCTTGAATCTCTACTTTGGAATCTTCCATTAACAGATTGGCTGCAACATTCATACGTTATCTCTTCTGGTAAGAATAAATGGAATCTCCATAAATTTCACGAAAACATTTTTTCATGCTTGTTGCTGGCATATCGTATTGTTTTGACAATTCTTCGATTGTGACTCTCACTTGTAAATTTGATGTAATCTGCTCATGGATCGCACGGATCTTTTCCATCTGTGTTTTGTCGTAATATGGCTTGAGATCAATGGAAAAACCATGAAACATCTCATCTAAAGATTTTTGTGCTGCATGAACTTCTAGGAAAATGCTTACGCCATGATAATGTCTTAATGGATAATATGCCATGCCTTTATGATGCTTGCGGTCATCGACCCGCAGTTCATTTTCCCGCATAATACTGAAGATTCCCGGCTGGTTTTCCATCTCGATGCGTCCTTCTCTGCATTGGTCGATGCATAGAACTTTCTGTCCGCTGTTTAATTCAAACTCGGACATACATTGTTCCATATGCATATCGGTAAAACAGATCATGATACCTGGCAGAATCTGATGAACTGTCATCTTACCTTCTCCAGTTTCATCAGAAATCATCATGACCATGCTGTTTTCATCTTTTATGATCGTTTTTGTGTTGCTTCCAAATTGGGCAATATCCAGATTTAAAAATAGAAATTCTCCCAATGACGGACTACCAGCAAAGAGGAGAAACATTTTCCGTTCTTGGAAGCAAATATGATCTGTTTGAAGGTATTTATGGGCCTGCTGACTGGAAGAGACTTTGTCAGTTTCTTGAACTTGACAGGACACCAATTTGTTGTGCCATTCCTAAGAACCACCCTCTTTGTGATCACAAACAAATTTCTATGCATGATCTTGATAATCAACATATTGTTACGATTCCTCTGGATACAGATCTGACTCTGCCTTATGGATTAATGTATGCAAATGAGCCAAGTGAAGCTTTGAAAAAGTTTCTTAGAATTGTAAAAAAACTGACATGGTAAAACTGTCAGCTTTTTTGATCTCTTCTTGCAACGTATATTTATTCATTTTTATTTGTAAGTTTTTTCATGATCTTAAGCATAATAACTGCTGCGATCAATGCTGTAACCACGTCTGAACACGCCTGTGATACCAAAACTCCTGTATATCCAAACACATTTGACATGATAAAAAGTGCTAATACATAGATCACACCCTGTCTGCTAATGGATAAAACAAAAGCTCCTCCTGCATTTCCAACGGCCTGACATACGCAGGTTGAGATCAGGCTCACGGACATAAAGGTCATTCCGATCTGCTGGAATCTTAACATCATGGCTCCATTTGTTATGATATCTGGTTTATCCATAAATACTTTGATGATCTGTGGTGCGAAAATACACATGAGAATCGTAAATAATAGTCCTAATCCCATTTCAAATAAATATGCAAATTTCAGGATATTTTTTAATCTTTTTTCATTTTTAGCCCCGTAGTTGTATCCGACCAGCGGCTGTCCTCCGAAGGCAAATCCTACGAGTACTAAGGCTGTGATCATATTAACCTTTAATGCGATTCCCATCGCTGCGACTTTATCTGTTCCATATGTAAGTAAAAAATTATTGGTCATGACCATCATAAAGGTCTGCATGATATTTGTGATCGATGCTGGAATTCCGATCATTAAGATATCTCTGATCCTTCTTCCTGTGACCTTCATATGGGATGGAGAACATGTCAGTCTCTTTGATTTCTTCATCACCACATATACATAATAAATATCTGCAATGATATTTCCAAGAACTGTTGCCATGGCGGCTCCTGCTGCCCCCTGGTTTAATCCAAAGATAAAGATTGGGTCAAAGATGATATTTACAATGGAACCAATAATTGATCCTGCCATTGACTGGACTGCTAATCCTTCGGTTCTTAGGATATTGCTTGGCACCATGCTGAAAATGATAGATACTGCACCAATCGCAATCCATGTGTAGTAGGCATTGGCATACTGGTATGTATCTTTGCCAACTCCTAATAATCCGAGAATCTGTGTACGGAATAATAATAGGATTGCACTGATACATAGTCCAAATACCAAAGATATCCAGATACAGAATGCGCATGTTTTCTTTGCCTCGTTATCTTTCTTCTCTCCTAACAATCTTGAAATCACGGAACTTCCTCCAAGTCCGAAGATATCTCCAAATGCGATCATTAAGGTAAACATCGGTGCTACGAGTGACACTCCGGCGACCAGTTCCTGCACTCCTGTCAGGGCGATAAAATAGGTGTCTACCATGTTGTATACTAATGATACGATCATACTTAATACTACTGGCAGTGCAAGTTTCATATATGCCTTTGGAACTGGCATTTTTTCAAATAAATAGTTTTCCATAAAGACTCCTTTCCAAATCTTATTTTATAGCCCAAAAAACATCCATAATCCTTACTTAAAATGGATTATGGATGTCCAAACCGTAGCATTGCATACGCAATGCCCTATCATATTTTACTTTATCACTAAGTGGCATTTTAACAGAGTTTATTTTATACGTCAAGATTCATTTAAATAAAATCTGTATCCTTTATGATCTTTGCGATCGCAGTATTCGAATAGATCAATGGATTGGATCCATGATAAAACAAACATCCCTCGCATGGCGACTTGATCACTTCGATCACATCTCCTTCATAGGTATCTATGATCTCTGCAATCTCATCTCCTACACTTAAATGATCTCCACATTTTGCTTTCAAGACAAGGATTCCTGAAGTCTTTGTTCTTACTGTTACAAGTTCATTTTCTTCTACGATCCTGGAACGGTATCCCCCATTCACCTTCATATGGATCAGTCCATGATATGCAAGAAATCGGATCACTGCATCAATTCCGTAACGTGCCTGTTTTACATCAACCTGATCTGTTCCTGGTGTATAAATCGAAAATGCCTGTGTTCCCCATACTTGCCATTCATAATTCAGAGTTGTCGTATCGTAAGGTTTTGGATTTCTTAACATAATATATGGCATTGCAAATTCTTTTGCCACTTCTACATTTTCATATCCTGTTTTCATGATCCTGACATGCGGAGTGAAATTTCCTTCCAGATAAAAGCTTGTAAAATGGATTCCATAAGTATAATCTTTTACTTTTTGGAAAAATCCGTCTGCAATCCTTTGTGTTGTCTCACCTAGATCATATCCTGGAAACATTCGATTGATATCTGTATTATCCGTTGCCCAGAACCTTGTACTTGTATTGAGTGAATATGGATTAACAGAAGGAACGATCATAATTCCAAGATTCTCATCAAGGCATCTTCTTTCTTCCAATAATTTTAACGTTTTGATCAGATTGGAACACATATATAATTGTTGAATTTCATTTCCACGGATCGCACCGACAATACAGACTGTTTTTTCATTTCCTCCAAAATGATATCCATAGATTTTAAATGAATCCCTGTAAAGAGAATCCATCTGATAGAGTAAAACTTTTTCCATTCTCACGCCTGCCTTTCCAGAATACGTCCGATCAGTGATCCTTCACTTACAACCGGATATTCTCTTAGTGTAAATAATATTCCGTCACATTCTGAATATAATTCTTCTTTCACAACGCCCTCCAATGGATCTAGAATTTCTCCGATCTTATCTCCCTTTTTAACATTTGTCCAATGTTCTACCGTTGGAAGAAAGATTCCTGCATATCCCGCATTCAGATAGTGGACTTCTCCATCCGTGGAGATCAACGGATCTTTCGGTGTAATAACTTCTCCTTGCCACATTCCAAGATATTTCATCTCTACAAAAATACCATCCACTAATTGTTTGCAGTACTCTTTTGTCACGCGCATTCCAACGCCCATCTCCACGACAAGCACTGGAGTTCCGATCATATTTAATGAATGTGCAAAAGTTGCTTCTAACACAGTAGCAGCTCCATGTACCCACACATAGTCAATATTTAATCGTTTCGCATAAGGAAGCAACGTATCTTCGCATAGTTCATTGATCCTTACCTGCGGAATCTCCCTTAAGAAAATATTACTTGCATGAATGTCAAAGCAAAGATCAGATTCTTTCACATCATCTATGATCTTTGATGCAATATATTCCGCCATGGAACCTTCACTGTTTCCTGGGAAAATTCGATTCATGTCAAGATCAAAATGTGGAATTCCTCGGATGATCGCATCAATCCCAAGCGGATTCAATGCTGGATAGATGTCAACGATTCCTGTCAGATATTCTGGATGCTCTTTGATACGACGTTGTATTTCATAACATACATACTGTCCTTCTAATTCGTCTCCATGAATTCCTGTGACTACACTGATCCTTTTTTCATTTCCTGTTAAATTTTCTGGTTCTAGTCTTTGCTTCTTTACGATATAATTTTCGACAGCCGGGAGTGGTGCCGATGCTACATTTTTTATCATTTGATTACCTCCACGGATGCTTTGATCTCTTGTTTTTCCTGACAGATTCCATAATAAATCCCTTGATTTAAAATACAATCTGTACAATCTCTTCCTCTAGAGAAACGGATATAGGTATCATCAATCAAAAGATGATTTGTCGGATCAAATCCATACCATTTTCCATCAGAAAAGATTTCAACCCATGCATGAGAATATCCTTCTCCGATCATCATTCCTGACACGTATCTTGCTGGAATCTGAAAATATCTGCAGATTCCGATCATCACATGAGCATAGTCCTGACACACTCCTTTTGCCATAGCAAATGCCTCAGCCGCTTTTGTTGCAACTGTTGTTACATTCTTGGTATAGGTAAATGTGTCATAAATATAATCCATGATCTTTACCGATCGTTTATAATGATTTTTTAATGTCCGAATCATTCCTAAATGATCCTCTATCTCGGATATCATATCCTCATCTGGTCTTGTATAATCTGTCTGGGCCCGCAGCAAATAGATATTTCTATGCTTTTGATCATAAATCGTCCAGTCATTTCTTGAAATTCCTGACACTTTTAGGATAAATTTATCATGTTCCTGATTCGTTGTGCCATAAATCGTCCGATTTCCATGGCTATCCCATCCATATGACCAGAAGTCACATGGTGAGATATCAACATTCATCTGTTCAATCACTTGCCCTGGCTCACTTTTGGGAATACATCGATACATAAATTTATGTCCATGTACCGGCTTCGAAAAGGAAAGTATCTGTTCATATGAAAATTTTAAACGATGCACTTGTATTGTTCCTTGATCAGAGATTCATTTGCCCTGATTGCAGCAAGATAATCTATTTCATCTCCAGTCACATTCATTGCGAGACTTTCTAACATCTCTTTATCATATGTAAGATATCCTTTTCGAAGCTTTGCAACCAGCATATGAAATGGTTTCACCATATCGTCTTTAGCCTTTCGAAGTCGCAGATATAAGTTTAAACGTTCCAGATAGCGACCATCTTTTATCACGGATCGAATCTGTTCACTATCTATGTCATCATCAATCCTTGCCCAAAATGCGAGAATAAAATCTAAAATCTTATGAAGTTCAACCATAACTGCTGGCTTCTTTTTTGCACGTTCGAGCCCATTAACCGCAAGTTCCATATAGGACAATGTCTCGGTCCCAAGAATATGCCTTAGAAGAATTGCATTATCATAAGCATAATTCAAATTGGAAATGATCGAATCTGGATTCTTCCTGTCAAAAACATAATTCACAAGAAAATCCTGTGCTGATCCATAGCAGTTTGGAATCGTAAAATTCTGACAATATATAATATAAAAATCTGGTTCTTCAATCATATGATCCCTTCCTAAAAGGTATTCCCTGATCGTTGTATAAACACGCTCTGTATAACGTCCGAGCCAATAAAGTCTGTTTAATTCTTCTAATGAGATAATATCCATGTATCCTTAAAACCTCCTCCCTGTGATGAATTTACAACAAAGGAATCTGGATTCCTTGTAAATCTTGTAAGTCCACTTTTCCATACTTTTGTTTCTTCTCCTGATAAAACAAAAACTCTAAGATCTGCTTTTCTCATCACTTTGTCTTCATGATCAACGACTTCCATGTCCATAAAATCAATAACTTCCTGTGCAATAAATCTTCTGGATTCTTTTTGAATCTTTTCTTTCATCACTACTTTTTCTTCTTCACTTAATTTATTTCCGAAAACAACCCCATAGCCGCCGGCTTCTGCGACATCCTTGATCACGAGATCATCAAAATTTTTTAATACATATTCTCTGTCTTCTTCATAAAATGGAAGGTACGTTGGTGCGTTATGTAAGATTGGTTTTTCACCTAAATAATACTCTATCATTTTAGGTACAAAATAATAAATTCCTTTATCATCTGCAATTCCATTTCCAGGAGTATTGATAACTGCTACATTTCCTTTTCGATAGACTTCCATCAGATGTGGAATTCCGATCAAAGAATCTTTGCAAAATTCCATTGGATCAAGATATTCATCGGATACTCTTCGATAGATCGCTCCTACCAACTCTTTTTTTCCATTATAGGTCTTATAATATAAGTGCTCTCCTTCCACCTCAAGGTCACTTGGAAATGCAAGAACTGAACCTGTCTGTTCTGCAAGATAAGAGTGTTCAAAAAATGCTGCATTATATCTTCCTGGTGTAAATATCACATTAATACCACCAGTATTTACATCATTCATTACTTTCGCTAATAGCTGCCCATAATCACGATTTTCTTCTACCTGTGCCATCTTAAATGTCATCGGACTTGCTTTTCTGCAAAGCTTTCTTGCAATCATTGGATAAGATGCTCCTGATGGTACTCTTAAATTATCTTCTAGAACATACCATATCCCGTCCTTTCCTTTTACAAGATCGATTCCTGCGATATGTGCAAATATATTTTTGGGAGGCACGATATTCTGACATTGATATAAAAATCCTGGTGAAGAAAATATAAATTCCTCTGGAATCACCCCATCTTTTATGATTTTTTGTTCTGTATAAATATCTAAAAGAAACTTATTGAGTGCATCAGCTCTCTGAATCAATCCTTTTTCTAATTCCTCAAATTCTTCATGTTCGATCACTCGTGGGATCGGATCAAATGGAAACAGTTGTTCATGAAATTCATTATTTCTATAGATGCCAAATTTCACACCATAACGAGCCAACAACTGATTAATTTCATCTTTTAATAAAACAAGATTCTCCATGGCTTCTCCTTTCTGTTATGTCAAAGCATTCTTATTTCTGCGCAGAGTGTATCGAATCAATGATAACGAAAAAAGGCGCTCTGTCTTTCAACAGAACGCCTTTGTTTTGCTTTGATAGATATATCTTAGAGTATCCTTTTTGTATTGTCAAGCACTTTTATCAATGCACTTATTTGATCGCTGTCATAAACAATTCGTACATATCATCTTCACCACTTAATTTAGGCGAGTTCTCTCCTCCACCATTCGTACTTCTTCTCATTGTTGCGTAAAATTCTTCTCCAGCATTGATCAGTTCCATCGGATAAATCTCATATCCTAGTTCCTGACATTGCTTGCAAAAGGCAAGAATCGGTTCTTTTTCTTCCCTTGTTTTTAATAATGTCTTTCGTATTGTGTCATCATGCAGTGCTTTTTCCTGTAATTCTTCTAATTTTTCGTATACATCCATATCGGACACCTCCTTAAGAAAAAAGGCACTTATGCTATACTGCATAAGCGCCTTTGCTGTTATTCTTATTATATCTTGTTTTCTTGATTCTTTCAAGATGTCTTTTTAAGATCTTATTTTACGATCAGGGATTTTCCTGTCATTTCTGCTGGCTGTTCCATTCCCATTAACTCGATTAATGTAGGTACGATATCAGCTAAGCATCCACCTTCTCTTAATTTTAATCCTTCTTCAGCATTTACAAGGATAAATGGTACTGGATTTGTTGTATGTGCTGTAAATGGAGCTCCTGTTTCGTAGTCTTTTAACTGTTCAGCATTTCCGTGGTCAGCACAGATGAACATCTGTCCGTTTACTTCTTTGATCGCTTCTACAGCATCTCCAACGCATTTATCAACTGCTTCTACCGCTTTGATCGCTGCTTCTTCGATTCCTGTATGACCTACCATGTCGCTATTTGCAAAGTTCATGATGATCACGTCATATTTATCAGATTTGATCGCTTCTACAAGTTTTGCACCAACTTCTGGAGCACTCATCTCTGGCTGAAGATCATACGTTGCTACTGCTGGAGATTTTACTAAGATTCTGTCTTCTCCTTCGTTTGGTTCTTCGACTCCACCGTTAAAGAAGAATGTTACATGAGCGTATTTCTCTGTTTCTGCTAAACGTAACTGTTTTAATCCGTGCTGTGCAAGGAATTCTCCAAATGTATTCTTGATCTCTACTTTGTGGAATGCCACTAATTTGTTAGGGATTGTCACATCATATTCTGTGAAGCATACAAATGTTGTCTTGAAGTATCCGTTTGGACGATCAAAACTGTCGAATTTATCATCACAAATAGAACGTGTGATCTCTCTTGCACGGTCTGGTCTGAAGTTATAGAAAATCACAGAATCATTTTCTTTTAATGTTGCAACAGGTGCACCATCTTCAATGATAACTGTTGGTACTACGAATTCGTCTGTTACATCTTCTTTGTAAGAAGCATCGATTGCATCGATTGCACTGGCAGCTTCATTTCCCTGTCCCATAACGATTGCGTTGTATGCTTTCTGTACACGATCCCAACGGTTGTCACGGTCCATTGCATAGTAACGTCCAGAGATAGATGCTACTTTACCTACTCCAATCTCGTCCATCTTTGCTAATAATTCTTCAATGAATCCTTTTCCTGATGTTGGTGCTGTGTCACGTCCGTCTAAGAATAAATGAACGTATACGTTTTCTAAACCATTTCTCTTAGCCATCTCAAGAACACCGTATAAATGTGTATTGTGGCTGTGTACTCCACCATCTGATAATAATCCAAAACAATGTAATGCAGAATTATTCTTCTTGCAATTTTCAATTGCCTCTAACATTGCTTCGTTCTTAAAGAAATCTCCATCTTGGATCTCTTTTGTGATTCTTGTTAATTCCTGATATACGATGCGTCCTGCACCCATATTCATATGCCCTACTTCAGAGTTACCCATCTGACCTTCTGGAAGTCCTACTGCCATTCCAGATGCATTTCCTTTTACGAATGGGTATTCTTTCATTAATTTATCCATTACAGGAGTCTTTGCTTCTGCTACTGCATTGGCTTCTTTGTTTTCATTTAATCCATATCCATCTAAAATCATCAGGACTGTTGGTTTTTTACTCATTATTTTCTCCTTCATTTCCCAAAAATTAATCTTATTTTATGTCCGTTAATATTATAACGATTTTCTTCTTGAAATTCAACTATTATATGATTGTATTTATGGACGTACATTTTAATTTGGAGTATAATAGATTCAGATGCAATTTTATATAACTAATATGTTTGTTCGTCTTTTCTTTGCATATTAGTTTTTACAGATTTGGAGGTGTTAGTATGCTTCATGAAGTTAGTTTTCATTCCTTTAATGATCGTGATGAGGTGCAAGGTTGGGTTTATGTACCTGCCTGCAAACCAAAAGGAATTGTACAGGTGATCCATGGCTTTGGTGAACATTCCCGTCGTTATTTCCATATGATCGTAAAATTTATGGATGCAGGGTATATCGTTGCTGCAGATGACCATGTTGGACATGGAAAAACTGCAATGTATAACGATACCTGGGGTGATTGGGGTGATGCTGGTTTCCATACAATGATGGAAGATGAACATAAGTTAAAAGAAATCGTCAGCAAAATGTATCCTGATCTTCCTTATTTTCTGTTTGGACACAGCATGGGATCTTTTATTACGAGAGATTTTGCTGCAAAATACGGAGAAGAACTTGCAGGAATCACAATCTGTGGTACAGCTGGTCATTTCCGTGGTGCTACGGAAGCTGAATCTGCCTTGTTGGCTGCTGTCGCTGAGGGAAAAGGAAAAGAATCTGACCCTTCCTTTACTGCTGATCTAATGGGTTGGATGTGTGAACGTTGTGGTGATGTTTCCATTGGTAATGAATGGATCTGTTCTGACCCTTATGTTCAGCGAGATCATGCCGAAGATCCATTTGATGCATTTACCCGGCCAACTACAAATCAATCTCTGCTTTATTTTGTTCAGATGATGAAAGCGATCACTGGTACCGAATGGGCTGGCAAGGTTCCTTCTGATCTTCCGATTTATAATATCGGTGGGGATCAGGATCCTGTTGGTGAATATGGAAAAGGTATTTATGAAGTTACCAACTGGCTTGTAGATACTGGACATACGGTAAAAACTCGTGTTTATTCTGGTTATCGCCATGAGATTCATAATTATGATGAGATCAAAGATGAGGTGGAAGCTGGTATTATTTCTTTTATGGATTCGATTTTAAATGAGTAATTTTCTCATGATAGTTTTATAGAAGATAGCGAAACTTCATTTTATATACATACCAAATAGTACAACTGAAATAAAAACACCACAAGAGATCTTTATTTCCTTCTGTGGTGTTTTTATTTCAGTTGTACTATTTTAATTCACTTAATAAAGATGTTCCGATCGTTCCTTCTGGCATCGTAACTCCAAAATTATCTGCGATCGTGGCTCCGATCACTGCAAATGTATCTTGATCTTCTAGCCTTCCATTTTCTTTCATAGACTTTGAATATGCGATAAATGGTGTGTATTCTCTTGTATGGTCTGTTCCTGTATAAGTTGGATCATTTCCATGATCTGCGGTGATGATCAATAAATCATCTTCATTTAAAACTTCTAACAGATTTCCTAAACCTACATCAAATTTCTCGATCTCTTTTGCATAGCCGACTGGATTTCTTCGATGTCCCCAGAGGGTATCAAAGTCTACCAGATTAGTAAAACAAAGTCCATGAAAATCTTCTTTGCCTACATCTACAGTCTGCTGCATTCCGTGTACAGAGCTTTCAGAATGATATGCTTTTGTAATTCCTTCTCCACAGAAAATATCATTGATCTTTCCAACAGAGATCACATCAAATCCTTCATCTTTTAATGCATTTAAAGCAGTTCTTGAAAATGGTTTTAAAGCATAATCCCTTCGATTACTTGTTCTTACAAATTCGCCTTTTTTCTTACCCACATATGGTCTTGCAATGATCCTTCCGACTTTCCATTCATTTTTCATCGTAAGTTCTCTTGCGATCTCGCAACAGCGATAAAGATTCTTAAGATCAAAAGTTTCCTCATTTCCACAGATCTGCATCACAGAATCGGCAGATGTATATACGATCATTGAACCATTTTTGATCTCTTCTTCACCTAATTCATCCAAAATCTGCGTTCCACTGGCACATTTATTGCCAATAACTTTCTTTCCACATCTTTCTTCTAATTCATGGATCAATTCTGGTGGAAAACCTGTGTCTGTAAAGGTAAGAAATGGTTTCTCAATCTTAAGTCCCATCATCTCCCAGTGACCTGTCATGGTGTCTTTTCCGTTACTGCTTTCTTTTAATCTGGTATAGTAGGCAATTGGATGTCCTTCTTCTTCCATTTCTTTTGTTGGATGCAAATTTAATAGTCCTAGTTTTTTAAGATTTGGAATATTTAATGTTCCCACAGTATCACAGATATGCCCAAAGGTGTCTACATCATGATCTCCAAATCTAGCTGCATCTGGCATTTCTCCGATTCCCAAGGAATCTAAGACAATAACAAAAATTCTTTTGTATTTCTCCATATCATATGCCCCCTTTTCATCTACTATTAGACTCTTTTTATGATTGATCTTTCTATTTATTATAAACCGATTTATTGCTTGCTTCTAGTCTTTTATTCTTTTAACATATTCTACTATCATACAAAAAAGAAAAAATCCCCCGGATATTCAATATCCGAGGGACCCATCATTTAATTAATCAAATTTATTTATAGTTTACGATTTTACCAAAGTCTGGTTTTAATGATGCTCCACCAACTAATCCACCGTCGATATCTGGCTGTGCAAATAATTCTGGTGCGCTGGCTGCAGATACAGATCCACCATACTGAATGCGGATTGCTTCTGCTGTAGCTTCATCATATACTTCTGCGATACATGCACGGATTGCTGCGCAAACTTCCTGAGCCTGTTCTGTAGTTGCAACTTTACCTGTTCCAATAGCCCAGATTGGCTCATAAGCGATAACTGCAGTCTTAGCCTGGTCAGCACTTACTCCCTGGAATGCAATCTTAATCTGCTGGCGAACGAAGTCGATTGTAACTCCCTGTTCTCTCTGAGCAAGAGTTTCACCACAGCAAACGATTGGTGTAATTCCATGTTCAAAAGCTTTTAATACTTTCTTGTTAACAGTCTCATCTGTTTCAGCAAAGTATTCTCTTCTTTCAGAATGTCCAAGAATAACATATTTTACTCCAAGATCTGTTAACATATTAGGAGCGATTTCTCCTGTGTAAGCTCCACTTTCTTCAAAGTACATATTCTCAGCACCGATTGCAATGTTGCTTCCTGCTGCAGCTTCAATTGCTGCTGGAATGTCGATTGCTGGTACACAGAATACTACATCAGAAGTTTCACTTGCTACTAATGGTTTTAATTCTTCGATTAATGCTTTTGCCTCGCTAGGAGTTTTGTTCATTTTCCAGTTTCCTGCTACGATTGTTTTACGCATAAGACTAATATCCTTCTTTCTTGACATTTTGTTTATAAAGTGTATTAAATATTAAATATTTAAGTGCAATGATTATTTGTCGTTGGCTGCTACTACACCTGGAAGATCTTTTCCTTCTAAGAATTCAAGAGAAGCTCCACCACCTGTAGAGATGTGTGTCATCTTGTCTGCAAATCCTAACTGGTTAACAGCTGCTGCAGAGTCTCCTCCACCGATAATTGTTGTTGCATCTGTATCGGCTAAAGCCTGAGCAACAGCAATTGTTCCTTTGGCAAGGATAGGATTTTCAAATACACCCATAGGTCCATTCCATACAACTGTTTTAGCAGTTTTTACTGCTTCTGCGAATTTCTCACATGTAGCTGGTCCAATATCAAGTCCTTCTTTATCAGCTGGCATTGCATTAGCTGCTACAACAGATACTTCGATCTCAGCATCGATAGGATTTGGGAATCCGTCTGCTACTGTTGTATCGATTGGAAGATATAAATTCTTTCCTAATTTCTCTGCTTTTGCCATCATTTCTTTACAATAGTCGATTTTTTCATCGTCTACTAAAGATTTACCAACTTCTAATCCCTGTGCTTTTAAGAATGTATAAGCCATTCCTCCACCGATGATCAGTGTATCACATTTTTCAAGTAAGTTATCAATTACTTTTAACTTGTCAGCGACTTTCGCTCCACCTAAGATGGCTACCATAGGTCTTTCTGGATTATTAACCGCATTTCCTAAGAAATCGATCTCTTTCTGCATTAAATATCCTACAACGGCTGTGTCAACATATTCTGTTACACCAACGTTTGAGCAGTGTGCTCTATGAGCTGTACCAAACGCATCGTTTACGAATACATCACAAAGGCTTGCAAGATCTTTGCTGAATGCTTCACCATTTTTAGTTTCTTCTGCTCTGTAACGAGTATTCTGAAGAAGTACTACTTCTCCATCTTTCATAGCAGCTACTGCTGCTTTTGCATTATCTCCGACAACATTGTCATCTGCTGCAAATTTAACTTCCTGTCCTAACAGTTCGCTTAAGCGTACTGCTACTGGTGCTAAAGATAATTCTGGTTTTGGTTCTCCTTTAGGTTTTCCTAAGTGAGAGCAAAGGATTACTTTTCCACCGTCAGCAATCAGTTTCTTGATTGTTGGAAGTGCTGCTACCAGACGATTTTCATCTGTAATCTGTCCGTCTTTTAAAGGCACGTTGAAATCGCAACGTACTAAGACTTTCTTTCCTGCTACATTAATGTCATCTACAGATTTTTTGTTTAACATGTTTCGTTTTTCCTCCTAAGATTGTATGCCATAAGGCATATCTTAATTGATCAGGGTTTCTCAATCCTTGATTAAAAATAGGGGCCCGGTCCAAAAGACCGGACCCCTTATCTGAGTCTTATTACACTGTATAATTACAGGCCTGTCCTCATTCCAATATCAAATTAAGCTAATTCAGCAAAGTATTTGATTGTTCTTACCATCTGGCTTGTGTAAGAGTTTTCGTTGTCATACCAAGATACAACCTGAACCTCTGTTGTTCCATTATCTAATGGAAGAACCATTGTCTGTGTAGCATCGAATAAAGAACCATATCTCATTCCTACGATATCGCTAGATACGATTTCGTCTGTGTTATATCCGAAAGATTCTGTCTGAGCTGCTTTCATAGCTGCGTTTACTTCATCAACTGTTACATTTCCTTCAACAACTGCTGTTAAGATTGTTGTAGATCCTGTAGGAGTTGGAACACGCTGAGCAGATCCGATTAATTTTCCGTTTAATTCTGGAATAACAAGTCCGATTGCTTTAGCAGCACCTGTAGAGTTAGGTACGATGTTAACTGCTGCTGCACGAGATCTTCTTAAGTCACCTTTTCTCTGTGGTCCGTCAAGAGTCATCTGATCTCCTGTGTAAGCATGGATTGTGCACATGATTCCAGATTTGATTGCTGCAAGATCATTAAGAGCTTTTGCCATAGGTGCTAAGCAGTTTGTTGTACAAGATGCAGCAGAAATAACTGTATCCTCTGCTTTTAATTCATTGTGGTTTACATTGTAAACGATTGTTGGAAGATCGTTTCCTGCTGGTGCAGAGATAACAACCTTTCTTGCTCCTGCTTCGATATGAGCAGATGCTTTTTCTTTAGATGTGTAGAATCCTGTACACTCAAGTACTACGTCTACTCCAAGTTCTCCCCATGGAAGGTTTTTAGCATCAGCTTCAGCGTAGATTGTGATTTCTTTTCCATCAACTGTGATAGAGTTCTCACCAGCTTCTACTTTGTCAGCTAATGCATATGTTCCCTGTGAAGAATCGTATTTTAATAAGTGTGCAAGCATCTTTGGAGATGTTAAATCGTTGATTGCTACAACTTCATATCCTTCTGCTCCGAACATCTGTCTGAATGCAAGACGTCCAATACGTCCAAATCCATTAATTGCTACTTTAACTGCCATCTCAAATTCCTCCTAAGTCTTGATTAATTAAATTTTGATGGATTTGCCAATCTGTTAATCTATTGACAAACTTCTTTTTTATTTTAAACAATACTGACAAAAAATTCAAGTGAAATTTAGTATTTTTATCATGTATACAATAAAATGCTTTTGTACAATTCCACCAAATTTTATACCGTTTCTTCGGCACAATGAATAAAAAACTTTTCCTTATTCTTCTTCATCATTCTGACTTAAAATGTATCTTGCAATTGTAAATGCATATCCTGCGATTCTTTCCATACTGGAAATGATATCAAGGAAATATACACCAACATCTGGAGAACAAGCTCCGTCTTTCATTCTCTGAATATGTCTCTTTCTGATGATCTTTCTTGTGCAATACACATCCTCTGCATAAGATAATGTTTCTTTTGCTTCTTTGGTATCGTCAAATTCAATAGCACGGATTGCTGACTCAAATGCAGCTCTTACAAGATTATTCATATTTCTAAGCTCTTCAATTGCATCTTCTGAAATATTTTCATTCATATCCTTGATATGCTGCAGATATCCTGCCATATTCTCTACATGATCTCCAGAACGCTCGATATCTGTAATCGAATCGAACAGATTGTTGACAACTTTCATCTCTTTTTCTGTGATTGCCAAATGACTGATCTTTACAAGATATTCTGTGATCATTGGTTCTAAATGGTTGATTACCTGTTCATCATTATGAACTTTATCGATCTTACTCTGTCTTGGTTCTCCACTCATTGCTTCTTTTGTTACACGATTTAAATTCTTTAATACGATTTCACCCATACGTACCACTTCTTTCACCGCATTCTCAACTGCAAACGCAGGTGTTTCAAGAATACGTGGATCTAAATGACGTAATGCTTTCTCTTCTGGTTCTTCTTCCTCTTCGTCTTCTACTAAATCTTCACGAATGATAAGTCCAGATAATTTCACCAATGCATTCGCAAATGGGAATAACAGTATCGTCACAGATATGTTAAAGATCGAGTGGAAAATGGAAATCTGTGTACTGGATATATGCTGCATTGCAAGATCTGGGAAGATTCCAAAGAAAATCGTCATGATCACCCCATAAATAGCCGCACCTAATACATTAAAACTTAAATGGATCACAGCTGCTCTTTTTGCTGTTTTATTTGCACCCGCACTAGATAAGATCGCTGTGATACAAGTACCAATATTCTGTCCTAAAGTAATAAAAATTGCTGATCTCCAGTTTACAATCCCTCTCATCGCTAATGTCTGTAAAATACCGACAGATGCAGATGAACTCTGAATGATCGCTGTAACAACCGCACCGACTAAAATACCAAGAATCGGATTTCCTCCTAATACCTGAAATGCTTTGTAAAATACTGGGCTATCCTGATATACTCCAATGGATGATGACATAGATGATAATCCAATAAATAAAATACCAAATCCGACGGCAATCTCCGCTTTCTGTGTCATCTTCTGCTTATTAGAGAATGTGATGATGAAAGCTCCGATTCCTAAAATAAATGGTGCAAAAAAATCTGGTTTTAACGCTCCCGCCCATTCATTAGCTGATACCAGCCATGCCGTGATCGTTGTACCTACATTGGCTCCCATGATAACACCAGCTGCCTGTGTAAGATTCATGATCCCTGCATTTACAAAACCTACAACCATAACCGTGGTTGCTGATGAACTCTGAATAATTGCTGTAACCAATGCTCCTACAAGTACACCTAAAATACGGTTATTTGTTAAATAGCCAAGCAGGTCTTTCATCTTATTTCCTGCTGTCTTTTGAAGTCCTGATGCCATGATATCCATTCCATACAGGAACATTCCAAGTCCGCCGATAAACGCAAACAGATTACCGACATGTGTTAGTGTATTCATTTTTTTACGATTCCTCCTGTGTTTTTACAGATCCCCCTTATTGGATCTCCCACATATATTTCATTTGTCATTATTCCGACATAAATAATTTTAACAAACCTACTCTTATATTTAAAGAACTTTTTACATAGATTTTATTTTTTCTTTACCTTTCTGTCATAATGTATATAATAAAAGTATTAAATTAACTATATACAAAGGAGTTTTTTATGATTCTTGCAGATTATCATTTACATACCAGTTTTTCTTCCGATTCTGAATCTCCTATGGAAGAAATGATCCGACATGCTGTTTCACTTGGCCTTAAAACCATTTGTTTTACAGAGCATCATGATATTGATTATCCTGATAATCCTGATGGATTTGATTTCCTTTTAAATCTTCCTTCCTATAAAGAAGAATTATTTAAAATGAAGGAGCGCTATCAGGATCAGATTGAGATCAATTATGGAGTGGAACTTGGATTAATGCCAACAACCCTAGATCAATGTGCAGCATTCGTCAAGGATGAGCCTTTTGATTTTATCATTGGTTCTACTCATATTGTTGATTTTATGGATCCATATGATGCGATTTATTTTGAAACATATCCTGCACATCTGGGGCTTGCTCATTATTTTGAAGATATCTTAAAAAACATTTCTTCTTTTAATGATTATTGTGTCTATGGACATCTTGATTATGCTGCACGCTATATCAAGGATCCTTCTTTTGAATTCCATTATAAAGATTATACAGATCTTTTAGATAGTATTTTAAAGAAGATCATTGAAAATGGAAAAGGTATTGAAGTGAATACTGCCGGTCTTAAATACGGAATGAGTGATCCGAATCCTCACCATGAGATCATAAAAAGATATATGGAACTTGGTGGTGAAATCATTACGATCGGATCTGATGGACATTGTCCTGAACATATGGCTTATGATTTTCATAAATTACCTGATTTTCTGTCTAGTCTTGGAATTCGTTATTATACCGTCTTTCGAGATAAGAAACCTGAATTCATTAAATTGTAAATTTTACTACACAAAAAACGAGGCCGTAGGATCATAATATTCCTATGGTCTCGTTCTTGTATCAGTATTAGAATCCCCTCATCCACTCTGATTTCAAATGAATATTTCCTCTGATTGCCTCATCTAAGAGATTGATCATTGCATCCTTATCCTGGTTTAATGTTCCTCTTAAATTCACATAATTGGATGCATGATTTGATCTGAAAATACAATCCGGACAGTCCATATATTTTAGCATTTCTTTTGTCTCGATCAAAATATCATATGGATTTAACAATTCAAATTCTCCACTTCTGATCTTATCTGCTAACGGAAGATCTTCTTCGATCATTAATGTAAGCAATCCTATATAATCTGGCTTCATCTGGGATAAAACAAGTCCTGTATCTTTTGCATGTTCCTTCCATAGTCGTCTTCCACCTAACCCTGATATAGCAGTCACTGATAAACGGATCTTTGCCTGCTTTACTTTCTGTGCTGCCTCTACCATCTCTTGTGATGTTACACCTTTTTTCATATATGTAAGGACTTCATCATTTCCTGATTCCAATCCCATATAGATCATAGATATTCCAAGTTCTTTTAATTTGTCTAATTCTTCTTGTTTCTTCATCAAAATGCTTCTTGGTGATCCATATAAAGTCACTTGTTTACATTCCGGAAATTGATCATTGATAAAATGAAGGATTGCTTCAAGATCTGTCATCTTACAAATCAATGCATCTCCATCTGCCAAAAAAATCTTCTCTACATATCGATACTTATCTCTTGCATCTTGTAGATCTTCTAAAACTTCTTCTACTTTTCTGATCCTAAATCTTTTTTCTTTAAACATGCTACAAAAAATGCAACGATTCTGGCTACATCCGATCGTTACCTGTACGATCAGACTGTAGGCTTCACTTGGTGGCCGATAGATCATTCCTTCATATCTCATATCTTATCCTGCTTTCTTAATTATTTTACAATTCTTCTTACAGAAAGTACTTTTCGATAATTAGCCTTTGGTGAAATCTTGATCCCTGTTTTTCTTGAGCTTGCATGAACAATCTTTCCATTGCCTATATAAATAGCAATATGCCCGCTATAACAGATCAGATCTCCTGGCTGTTTATTGCTGTAAGAAACTTTACGTCCTGCGCTTCTTTGTGAGGATGAACTTCTTGGAAGATTATATCCAAATGACTTATAGATGCTTTTTACGAATCCTGAACAATCCGCTCCCGTATTCAAGTTTGTTCCTCCCCATACATATGGATTCCCAACAAATCGTTGTGCAAAACTTGCAACGGTTTGTCCTTTGTTATAAGTACTTCCCATAAGTTTTGGTGCATTTGTACTGATATAAACATACTTTTTTAATGCATATCCAGTTTTATTGCCAACTTTAATTTTTCTCCAGCTTCCACTTGTTGATAATACTGTAACTTTTGTTCCTACACTTAGTTTCTTGATCGTTTTAGAACGTTTAGACTTTGCTGTTCTTAATTTGCACCAGTGTTTATAAATCTTTCCACTGTATCCTGACGCTGCCTGAATGGTTGTTGACGATGCTTGATCAGCTATCGTAACTGTCGATATCATTATTACAACTGTCATTATTATAACAGCAACTTTCTTTATTGTCTTTATCATAATTTTGCCTCAATTCTACTCTTTAATATTTGTTACATTTCTGTTACATTTATTAAATTTAGCATATTTTTCTTCTTTTGTAAAGTGGTTTTGTAGTATTTCGTAATATTTCCGTAACATTTCACAAGTAATCTTGCTAAAATTCAAAGGGTAGAATCTGACATACGCTTTCTTCTCCTATAAAAAGAAAAAACAGACTAAATAAAATTCAATCTGTTTTCATAACAGGGGCAGAGAGACTCGAACTCCCAACTGCGGTTTTGGAGACCGATGTTTTACCATTGAAACTATGCCCCTTTATTAAATTGTAAAGGATATACCTTCAAAACAACATACAAGAATCTTTCTACATCTCTTACACTTCAGCCTTCTTTGGTTAAAGCCTCGACCGATTAGTAACAGTCAGCTCC